>Ga0214917_10002175_pt1 | contig 24351 bp, 13 predicted proteins | sample LL_1208_BB_MetaG_FD_177983 | JGI IMG/M metagenome (GOLD analysis project Ga0214917, IMG submission 177983) | Freshwater microbial communities from Lake Lanier, Atlanta, Georgia, United States - LL_1208_BB | ecosystem: Environmental > Aquatic > Freshwater > Lake | place: USA: Georgia | collected...
GACCCGGGGACCGCCCCGATGATCGATTGCGAGGTTTTCTGGCCGACCGTCCTGCCGCCGTCACAGCCGTCACAGGAATCGTTCTTGACGAGATCGAGCGGTTCCCAAAAGGTCGATCTTCCGTCGGCTGCAGTTCGCCCGAATGGCCCGGACCTGCAACGTGGTGGCGGGGTGGGGGCCAGGCTGGGTCGTGAAGGGAGAGGGTTGGATACGCGCGACCGTGGCGCCGTTGATAGCCGGAGTTGTCCTGACCTCGACGACGGGCTCTTGATTCGCCGCGGGAGCAGCGGTGCATCGTGCGCAGGGGGTGTCTTCGCCGGAGAGCGGCTAGACTCTGACCGCCCCCGATGGCGGGCCTGTCCTGGAGTTCCCGTGGCCACCCGCGAGCCCCCGAGCCCCCCCGGCATGTGCTTCCGCACGCAGCGTGCGATCGCGATCCTTCCCAGGGTGGTGGCCGCGGCCGTCGTGATCACCGCCGGGGGCTGCAGCCGGCCGGCTCCACCGCCGCCACCGCCGCCCGTTTCCGAGGTGACGGTCACGGCTCCGCGCGCGGCGCGGGTGCCGGAGTACCTGGAGGTGACGGGACGGATCGACGCCGAGCTCGTGGTCGACATCCGCAGCCGGATCACCGGCTACCTGACGAAGGTCGCGTTCCGTGACGGGCAGTTCGTGGCGAAGGGGGATCCGCTCTACGAGATCGACGCCCGGCCCTCCCTCGCGCGCCTCGACGAGGCGACGGGCACGATCGAGCGGCTGCTCGGGGAACAGCGGTTCCTCAAGGTGCAGGTCGACCGCTTCGACAAGCTCGTCGCGAAGGGCGCCGCGAGCCAGCAGGATCTCGACAGCTACCGGGCGAAACTCGACGAGAACGCCGGCGCGCTGGTGACGGCCCGGGCGCAGCACGAGGCGGCCCGGCTCAACGTGGAGTTCTGCTCGATCACGTCGCCGATCGACGGCCAGATCGGCCGCACCCAGATGCAGGTCGGCAACCTGATCAATCAGGACCAGACCACTCTGACCACGATCGTGTCGATCGACCCGATCTTCGTCTACTTCAACGTGGACGAGCCGACACTCGTGCGGGTCATGGCCCACGCCCGGGAATCCGGCCGTGGTCCCGGCGTCGGTGGCGACGAGACGGTGGTGGAGTTGGGGTTGGTGGACGACGTGGCCCGCGCCTACCCGCATCGCAGCCGGGTCGACTTCCTCAACAACCAGGTGGACACGAAGACGGCGACGATCACGATGCGCGGCCGGCTCGACAACCCGTATTCCGGCGATCCCGCGGCACCGCGACCTCCGCTGTTCCGGCCGGGCATGTTCGCGCGGGTGCGGCTGCCCCTGGGCGACCCCGTCGAGCGGCTCTTCGTGCCGGAGGCGGCGGTCGGCAGCAACCAGGACCGCAAGATCCTCTGGACCGTCGGCGACGGGGACGTCGTCTCGGCCCGCGAGGTGCGTGTCGGCCAAAAGCTGGGGAGCTGGATCGCCGTCGCGGCGACCGATGCCGCCCGGCCGCTCACGACCGACCAGCGGATCGTCGTCCGCGGCCTGCAGCGGTGCCGCGAGGGGAAGCCGGTGCAACCGCAGGCCGCCGAGGAAGGAAGCCTCGACCTCGAGGGGTTCGTCGCGCCGGCATCGCCGCCACCCGGGGACGCACCTGCGGACCGGACGTCTCCGCCGGCGGCGGAGTCGCTTCCGCCCCCTGGCGAACCGTCTCCGTGATCTCGCGATTCTTCATCCGCCGGCCGATCTTCGCCGCCGTGATTTCGATCGTGATCACGCTGGCCGGCGGCGTGAGTCTGCTGTCGCTTCCGATCTCGCTCTTCCCGCCGATCGCCCCGCCCATCGTGCAGGTGATCTGCTCCTACCCCGGCGCCAACGCCGCGGTCGTCACCGACACGATCGCCGCACCGATCGAGCAGCAGGTCAACGGCGTCGACCGACTGCTCTACATGCAGTCGCAGGCGACCAACGACGGGTACTACGTGCTCCAGCTCACCTTCGAGGTGGGCGCCAACGCCAATCTCGCGCTCGTGCAGACCCAGAATCGCGTCCAGCTCGCGATGCCGCTCCTGCCGTCCGTCGTCCAGAAGCAGGGCGTGAGCATCAAGAAGCGGTCGCCCGACATCCTCATGACGGTCGACCTGATCTCGCCCGACGGGCGGTACGACGACCTCTTCATGAGCAACTACGCCACCGTGCACCTCCGCGACGAGCTCCTGCGCTGCCCTGGCGTCGGCGACATCCTCCTGCTCGGGCAGCGCGACTACTCGATGCGGATCTGGCTCGACCCGGAGCAGCTCGCGTCGCGGGGGCTCACGTCGCAGGACGCCCGCGACGCGATCGCCGCGCAGAACGTGCCCGTGCTCGGCGGCATCAGCGGCCAGCAGCCGGCCGCGGCGGGGCAGCAGCTGGAGCTCGCCGTCGCCGCCACGGGGCTGCTGTCGACGCCCGGGGAGTTCGGCGACATCGTGCTGCGGGCCGACCCGTCGGTGCCGGGCACGCCCGTGGTGCGGTTGCGGGACGTGGCCAGAGTCGAACTCGGCGCGGCCGGCTACGACCAGAGCTGTCGTTACAACGGCGATCCGGTCGTGGGACTGGCCGTGTTCCAGCTGCCCGACACCAACGCACTCGAGTGCTCGTGGGCGGTGCAGGCGAAGATGAAGGAGCTCGCCACCCGGTTTCCGGTGGGGCTCGAGTACGTGATCGCGTACGACACGACGCCGTTCATCACCGAATCGATCCTCGAGGTGGTCAAGACGCTCCGCGAGGCGATCCTGCTCGTGGCGCTGGTGGTGCTCCTCTTCCTGCAGAGCTGGCGGGCGACGCTGATCCCGCTCGTGGCGGTGCCGGTGGCGATCGTGGGCACGTTCGCCGCCATGGCGGCCATGGGATTCAGCCTCAACACGCTTTCGCTCTTCGGCCTGGTGCTCGCGATCGGGATCGTGGTCGACGACGCGATCGTGGTGGTCGAGAACGTCGAGCGGTGGATCGCCAAGGGGCTCGATCCCCATGCGGCCGCGGAGAAGGCGATGGACGAGGTCACGGGGCCGGTGATCGGCGTGGCGGCGGTGCTGTCGGCCGTGTTCGTGCCCTGCGCCTTCATCGGCGGGGTGACGGGCCTGTTCTTCCGGCAGTTCGCCCTGACGATCGCCGTCTCGACGATCCTCTCGGCCGTCAACTCGCTCACGCTCTCGCCGGCACTCGCGGCGATCCTGCTGCGGTCGCACGACGCGCCGGCCGACATGGTCGAGCGGGTGCTCGGCAGCGTGTTGGGGCCGGTGTTCCGCGGCTTCAACCGCGTGTTCGATGCGGTCACCGCCGGCTACACGCGGGGCGTGGCCGCCTTCCTCCGTCGTGGGCGGCTGGTCATGCTCGTCTACCTCGGGCTGGTGCTCGTCACCTGGCGGATCATCGCCTGGTACCCGCAGGGGTTCGTGCCGCTCCAGGACCAGCGGTACCTCATCGCCACGGTGCAACTGCCGGATGGCTCGGGCGTGCAGCGGACCGCCGAGGTCCTGGAGCGCGTCGACACGCTGGCCCGTTCGGTGCCCGGCATCACCGACACCTTCACCGTCGCGGGCATGTCGCTGCTCTACAGCGCCAATGGCCCGCACTGGGGCTCGCTGTTCCTCATCCTCGACGAATACGACCGCCGACGCACGCCCGAAACCTCGATGTTCGGCATCATCCGGGCCTTCAAGGAGCGGTGTCGGCTCGAGATTCCCGATGCGGAGGTGGGCGTCTATCCCGCGCCGCCGGTCAAGGGGATGGGGATGGCGGGTGGCTTCAAGTTCTACCTCCAGGATCGCGGCAGCATGGGCACGCAGGTCATGCAGGAGACCAGCGAGAAAATCGTGGCCGCCATGGAGCCCTGGCGACTTCCCTTCGTCGCCGGCACCTACCGCGCCGACTCGCCGCAGTACTTCCTCGACATCGACCGCGAGAAAATCCGTGCGCTCGGCATCCCCGTGTCATCGGTCTTCGCCGCCTTGCAGATGGACGTGGGCTCCGTCTACGTCAACAACTTCAGCCGGTTCGGCAGATCCTGGCAGGTGAAGGTGATGGCCGACGCCGATTTTCGCAGTCGCCTCGAGGACCTCGGCGACTTGAAGGTGGCGGCTTCCGACGGCGGCGTCGTTCCGCTGGCGACGCTCATGACGGTGCGCCGGGCCATGGGCCCGGCGATCATGATGCGGTACAACCTCTACCCCGCCGCCCCGATCACCGGGATCCCCAACCCCTTCGACGGCGGTTCGGTGCTCATCGACCGGGTCGCGGCGACGGCCCGCGACCTGCTGCCCGAGAGCTTCTCCTACGAATGGTCGGAAGTCTTCCTGCTGCAGATCGCGGCTGGCAACACGGCGGCGGTGCTCTTGGGACTCGGCGTGATGCTCGTGTTCCTCGTGCTGGCGGCGCTCTACGAGAGCTGGTCGCTGCCGCTGGCGGTGATCCTCGTCGTGCCCCTGTGCCTGCTGGCGGCGGTGGTCGGGCTCGTGATGGCGCTGCTGCCGATCGACATCCTGTCGCAGGTCGGGCTCGTCGTGCTGGTCGGCCTCGCCAGCAAGAACGCGATCCTGATCGTGGAATTCGCCCGACAGCTGCAGGCCGAGGGGCACGACGTCCGCTCCGCCGCGGCCACGGCCAGCCGGCAGCGGCTGCGGCCGATCCTCATGACCTCGCTGGCCTTCATCCTCGGCGTCCTTCCGCTCGTGCTGGCGCGGGGCGCCGGTGCCGAACTGCGCTGGTCGCTGGGAATCACGGTGTTCTCCGGCATGATCGGCGTCACGCTGTTCGGCATCTTCCTGACGCCGGTCTTCTACGAGATTCTCGCACGCATCGACGATCGCCCGGGCCGTGGGGGCCCGGGCGGGGAGAGGTGAGCGGATGATCGCCGGATTCTTCATCGATCGGCCGATCTTCGCGTCGGTGATCTCGATCGTGCTCGTGCTGTGCGGCGGCGTGGCCGCCCTCACGCTCCCCACGACGCAGTATCCCGACATCACCCCGCCGACGATCGAGGTCTCCACCGTCTATCCCGGGGCCAATGCGGAGCTCGTCCGCGACACGATCGCCGCCCCGATCGAGCAGCAGGTGAGCGGCGTGGAGAACGCGATCTCGCTGAGCTCGCAGTGCACCAACGACGGCCGCTACCGGCTGACCGTCACCTTCGAGCCCGGCACCGACCTCAACATGGCCCAGGTGCTCACGCAGGTGCGGGTGACGCTGGCGATGCCGATCCTGCCCGACGTCGTTCAACGGGAGGGTGTGGCGGTCCTCAAGAAGTCGCCGGCGGCGATGATGATCGTGAACTTCACCTCCGCGAAGGATGCCGCCGGCAGGCCGCTCTACGACGAGGTCTTTCTCTCGAACTACGCCACCATCCAGATCCGCGACGAGTTGCTGCGGGTGGAAGGCGTCGGCGACATCGACTTCATCGGGCAGCGCGACTACAGCATGCGGGTCTGGCTCGATCCAGAGAGGATGGCCACGGTCGGCCTGTCGGCGGGGGACATCCGCACCGCCCTCGAGAGGCAGAACTACCAGATCGCCGCGGGAAGCGTGGGCCAGCAGCCGGCGCCCCGCGGGCAGGCCTTCCAGATTCCCCTCGCGGCGCTCGGCCGGCTCGTGACGCCGGACGAGTTCGGCGACGTCATCGTCAAGGAGGCGGCCGCGGAGAGCAACGCGGTCGCGAGCGTGATCGTGCGGCTCGAGGACGTGGCCCGGGTGGAACTCGGGGCCCAGTTCTACGACCAGATCTGCCGGCTCGACGGCGAGCCGAGCGTGGGCATGAACATCTACCAGCTCCCCGGCTCCAACGCCATCGCGGCGGCCGCGGCGGTGCGGGAGAAACTGGCGGCGCTCGGCGAAAGGTTCCCCAAGGGGCTCGAGGCGCGGGTGGTCTACGACACCACGCCGTTCATCGAGGAATCGAAGGCCGAGGTGCTCGAGACGCTCCGGGACGCGATCGTGCTCGTGGCCCTCGTGGTGCTCCTGTTCCTGCAGAACTGGCGGGCCACGCTGATTCCGCTGATCGCCGTGCCCGTCGCGATCGTGGGCACGTTCGCCTTCATGGCGGGGCTGGGATTCAGCCTCAACAACCTCTCGCTCTTCGGGCTGGTGCTGGCGATCGGGATCGTGGTCGACGACGCGATCGTCGTCGTCGAGAACGTGGAGCGCTGGATCGAGCACGGCCTGTCGCCGCGGGAAGCCTCCTTCAAGGCGATGGGGGAGGTCACGGGGCCGGTCATCGGCGTGGCGCTCGTCCTGTGCGCCGTGTTCGTGCCGTGCAGCTTCATCGCCGGCATCGTGGGACAGTTCTTCCGGCAGTTCGCCCTGACGATCGCCGTCTCCACGCTCCTCTCGGCGGTCAACTCGCTGACCCTGTCGCCGGCGCTGGCGGCACTTCTGCTGAAGCCCAAGGGGGCCTCGCCCGATCTCGTCGACCGCGTGCTGGGCTTCACCTGCGGCTGGATCTTCCGTGGCTTCAACCTCGCCTTCGCCGCCGTCACGGAGGCCTATGCGTGGCTGGTGCGGGTGTCGCTGCGGCTGGCTGCCCTGGTCCTGATGGGGTTCGTCGCGCTGCTCGGGCTCACCTGGATTCTCTTCATACGGACCCCCGTCGGCTTCATACCGCAGCAGGACAAGGGATACCTGATCGCCGACGTGGTGCTTCCGGATGGCGCCAGCGTGCAGCGGACGGCGGAGGTGATGACCGCGCTCGAGCGGCGGGCCCTCGACGAGCCGGGAGTGGCCCACGCCGTCTCGGTGGCCGGGCGTTCGCTGGTGCTCGGCGGCAATGCCCCCAACTGGGGTGCCATGTACGTCATGCTCGAAGGCTTCGACGAACGGCGCGGCGAGAGCCTGTCCGCCGACGCGATCGCGGCCCGGCTGCGGGCCGACTGGCAGGCGACGACGAGCGGGGCCCGGATCGAGGTCTTCGGGCCGCCTCCGGTGGATGGTCTCGGCACCGTGGCGGGCTTCAAGCTCGCGCTCGAGGACCGGGGCGACTACGGTCCTGCGCAGCTGGAACAGGCCGCCGCGGAGCTCGTGCAGGCGGGGCGCGACGACGGCCGCCTGGCCGGCCTCTTCACCAATTATTCCGCCAGCACGCCCTGGCTCCATCTCGACATCGACCGCGACAAGGCGGCTGCCGTCGGCGTGAAGCTGGAAGACCTCTTCGAGACGCTGCAGGTGCAGCTGGGATCGTCGTACATCAACAACTTCAACCGGTTCGGCCGTTCGTGGCAGGTCAACGTGCAGGCCGACTCGGACCATCGGGGCGACGTCCGCCGCGCCATCGACGAGCTGAAGGTGCCGGGGTCGGACGGTCGGCCCGTGCCGCTCTCGACGCTCGTGCAGGTGAAGGATCGCCAGGGACCGTCCCTCGTGATGCGCTACAACCTCTATCCCGCGGCCGCCGTCTCCGGGGAGCCCGCCCCGGGCACCGGCAGCACCTCGGCGCTCGCGGTCGTGCGGGAGCACTTCGACCGGCTCCAGCGGGAGGGCTCGATCCCGCCGCTCTTCGCCGCCGAGTGGACGGAGATGGCCTTCATGCAGATCCGCTCGGGGGCCACCGCCACGTTCCTCTTCGTGCTCGGCGTGGTGCTCGTCTTCCTGGTGCTCGCCGCCCTCTACGAGAGCTGGGCCTTGCCGCTGGCGGTCATCCTCGTCGTACCGATGTGCCTCCTGTCGGCGCTCGTGGGGATCCGCCAGGCGGGCATGGACGTCACGATCTTCACCCAGATCGGATTCGTGGTGCTGGTGGGGCTCGCCTGCAAGAACGCGATCCTCATCGTGGAGTTCGCCAGGCAGCTCATGCAGGAGGGGAAGCCGCTCGCCGAGGCCACGGTCGAGGCGAGCCGGCTGCGGTTACGGCCGATCCTCATGACCTCGCTGGCCTTCATCCTCGGCGTGGTGCCACTGGTGGTGGCCGAGGGGGCCGGTGCCGAGATGCGCCGCACGCTCGGGCTGGCGGTGTTCAGTGGCATGCTGGGCGTCACCCTGTTCGGGATTCTTCTGACGCCCGTCTTCTTCGCCACGCTGCTGAAGCTTGCGCGTCGCACGTGACGCGCCGTCTCCCGGCTCACCGCGGCTTGCGGTTGCGCAGCCATTCGGGCCAGATGCACCACGCGTCGAACCCGGCGGGGGGCTGCTTGCCGACGAAGTCATCGCAGAAGCCGCCGTCGACGCTGGGCAGCGGCTTGCAACACTGGCCGCTGGCGGCGAGTTCCTCCAGCCGCAACTGCCAGCCGCCGCCGAGGGCCCGATAGATCCGGATCATTCCCTGGGCCACGCCGCCGAGATTGTCGTTGAGCCTGATCTGCTCCGTCACCTGCGTCTGCTGCACCACGAAGACGCGGTTGAAGTCGCTCGCGCCCTCCTTGTACTGGATCTCGACGAGCTCGGCCGACCGGGCGGCCGCATCGACCGCCTCCCGCTGCTTCCTCGCGGCCTCGCGGGCCTTGATGAACTGGATCATCCCGTCTTCGGCCTCACGGCCGGCGCGGAGCACCGTCTGCTGGTAGGCCGCTGCCAGCGACTGAAACTTCGCGTCCTGCTGGCGGATGTTGTTGAGCAGCCGACCATAGTTCAGGATCTTCCAATCCACGGCGGGGGCGACGAAGCCGAAAAAGGAATCGGATTCGAACAGCTGGCCGAGTTCGTTGGCATAGACGCCGAGATACCCGTTGATCGAGAACGCCGGATAGAGGTCCGCCTCGGCCACGCCGATCTGGGCGCACTGGGCGGCGAGCAGCCGCTCGGCCTGCCGCACGTCGGGCCTGCGTCGGAGGAGTTCCGCCGGAATGCCGACGCCGAGGGTCGGCGGGGTCGCGGGGATGTCACCCTCGCCCAGCCGCGTCTCGAGATCCTGGGGAGCCATGCCCAGGAGCACGCACAGGGCGTTGGCCGCCTGCCTCGCCCGCTGCTCATACTCCGGGATCAGCGCCTCGGTCTTGGCGAGGTTGAGCCGGGCCTGCGACACGTCGAGCTCGCTCGTGACGCCCCCCTCGAGGCGGTCGATCGCGGTCCCGAGCGAGTCGCGCTGGATCCGTGCGAGTCCTTTGAGATCGGCCACCTGCCTGTGGGCCACGCGATATTCGAGGTATCGTTCGGCGACGTCGGCGATGAGCGTGACGAGCACGCCGTCGTACTCCTCGATGCTGGCCTGGTATTTCGCCGCGGCCGACTCGATGCCCCGACGGATCTTGCCCCAGAGATCGAGCTCCCACGACAGGTTGAACCCGGTCTGCCAGATGCTGAACGGCGGAACCGAGAGGTTGTCGAAGGCCGACACGTTGTTGCTGAGCTGCCAACGCGTGTACTGCGCGACCGCGTCCTGCCTCTGCGGAAGGAACCCACCGACCGTGATGTTGTAAGCGGCCCTCGACACGAGCACGCGGAACCCCGCCTCGCGCAGCGTGAGGTTCTGCTCGTAGGCCTGGAGCACGAGCTGGTCGAGGATCGGATCCTCGAACTGCCGCCACCATTGACTTTCGACCGCGGAGGCCGAACGCACCTGGGGATCGTCGGCGTCGATCCACTCGTGCTCGATGGGAGCGACCGGCCGCAGGTAGGTCGGGCCCACCTTCATGTGATTCCGCCAGTACTGTCCCCAGGGCGTGCACCCCGGAGTACCGAGTGCGCAGGCCGCGATCGCGACGAGGCAGCATGCCCGGCGTGGTACGCGGCTCGGCGGTGGAGTGTGCGTCACGAAGGCGCCGCGTGGGCGGGGATGGGGACCGCTCCGGCAGGTCTTTCTGCCGGAGCACGGTCCGGGCCACGGAACTCGTTTCATCGCTGGAATCGTGAGGTTTGCACTCCCGTCGTGAGGCTTTCTTGCCAGGTGGCGAGCGGGGCTTGCGGCCGCGACGGCCGATGTGCCGCGACGGGTCCGCAGACTCTCCGGCCGTCGCATGTTGACGCGGAAGTCACGCAGAAGGCGGGCTTTTGCGAAGGTGCGGACTTCTCGCTGGGCGGGCGTTTGGCCTGCCACGACGTCCCGATGGAGCGACCATGGAACCCGTCTTTCGTCGCTGGCTCGCGTCTGCCTTCACGCTCCTCGCATGGTGTGGAGCCGCGATCTCGCGCGCCGACGTGACCTACGCGATGGCCATCAGCCGTGACCATCTCGGCACGGACTATGTCGAGGCCAGGGAGGTGTTCCGGCAGTGCGTGCCCGACTCCTTCACGTCGCTCGCCCCGCCGCGGTATCCGTTCATCGCGACGGTCAGCAAGGCCAGGGCCGATGCAGGGCATGCCGTCTCCAAGGAGCTCTGCAGCCGCTGCCACGGCGAGTTCAGGAAGACCGGGCCCAAGACCTACGATCTCGTGAGCTTCCCCAACAAGCTCGTGGACCACGAGGGGCTCGGCACCGATCCGCTCCGGATCACCGGCGTGTTCGACATGAATGTCGAGGAGAAGAAGCGGTTCCTGAGCGGCAAGGTGACGACGACCCGCAGGTATGCCGCGCCGCGAACACGTGGCGGAGGACGATCGGCTCGCGGTGCTCGAGTTTCTCAAGTGCCTGTAGCGAGCCGTGGAGGCTCGGCAGTGCGTAGCTCACCGGGGCCGCCCGCGGGCGGCAACGATGGGCGACACGGCTGTCCTGACATGCCCAACCGTGGAGCAACCGACTGCGCTGGAGTAGACTGAAGCAACGAACCGGTCCGCCATTCTCCACCGGCGTTCGCGGCGATCGGTGTTCTCACACGAAAACGAGGCTCCATGCCGGTGATCCCATCCGCGCGATCTGAGATTGACGAGGTACGCCCACATGACGTCGCCGATGCGATCGCATGCCGTAACGACCGCCCGGTGACTGGAGTGCCTGCCGACCTGCCACGGCCGCAAGTGGTGGTCTGGTTCTTGATCGCCCTGATCGTCATCCACACCGTCGCACTGGGCGCCCTGCTCCCCTATGCGTTCGTGTGGTGGGGCGTGCCGCTCGTCCTCCTGGGAAACTTCATCTTCGGCTCGCTGGGGATCAATCTCGGCTTCCACCGGATGTTGACGCACAAGGCCGTGGCGTTTCCCCGCATGCTCGAGCGGCTCTGGGTGCTGTGCGGGGTGTGCTGCCTCGAGGGATCGCCCCTCTGGTGGGCCTGCGTCCATCGCATCCACCACCAGCACAGCGATGCCCACGCCGACCCGCACTCCCCAAAGCAGAGCTTTTTCTGGGGCCACATGCAGTGGATCTACATCGCCGACCCGAGACAGCACTCGCTCGCGACCTACGCAAAGTACGTTCCGGACCTCGTGAACGACCCGTTCCTCCGCTGGCTTCATCGACGCCACGCCTGGGCCCTGGTGTACGCGGCGCATGCGGTCCTGATCGCGGCGATCGGCTTCGGGATCGGCGCCTTGGTGGCCGACACGACCGCGGCCGCGGTGCGATTCGGCACGCAGGTGTTCGTGTGGGGCGTGCTGGTGCGGACGGTCTACGTCTGGCACGTCACCTGGCTCGTCAACTCCGCGGCCCACCGCTGGGGATACCGAAACTACGACACGGCGGACCGAAGCCGGAACAACGTCGTGGTGGCGCTCCTGACCAACGGGGAAGGCTGGCACAACAACCACCACGCGACCCCGCGGGCCTGCTCGCAGGGCCACCGCTGGTGGGAGATCGACCTCACCTTCACCGCCGTGCGAATGATGCAACTCATCGGCCTCGCCCGGGACGTGATCCCCGTGCAGGCGGTGCCCCGCCCCGCAGCGAGGGGCACAAGGAACGAGCCTGAACGGTGACGAGCCCTGAGGGGGAGACGACCGGCGACGGCTCGGCGGCGGCCTTCACCCGCCAGTGTCACGAGCTCGTGCGCGATCTGTACACGCCGCAGCCATGGCGGTACTTCGTCGACTTTGGCGTGAGCTTCTCGCTGGGCGTGATCTGCCTGGTGGTGTTTCATCGCAGTACAGACTGGCTCATCGCGATCGGCAGCGGGGCCGTTGCCGGGCTGGCGATCTACCGATGTTCGATCTTCATCCACGAGATCCAGCATCATCCCGAGCAGGAACTGCGGACATTTGCCCGTGCCTGGAATGCGTGCTTCGGCATCCCCTGCCTGATGCCCTTGTTCGTGTATGACGAGCACGTCGCACACCATTCGGTGGCGAGCTACGGCACGCACGAGGACTCCGAATACCTGCCGCTGCGACCTGCGCGACTGGTTCGCAGCATGGCTTTGATGGCCGTCAGCGTGCTCTATCCGCTCCTCGGACCGTTGCGTTTTGCCGTCTTCACTCCGTTGGCCTTGGTGTCACGCCGCATGAATCGCTTCGTGTTCGCCGTGATGTCCTCGCTCTACAACCTCAAGCCGGGATACCGACGAGCATGGGTGGCTGCGGCGGAGTCTCCCACCCGCTGGTTTCAGGAAATCGCCTGCTGCCTGTGGGCCTGGGGATGGATAGCCGCCGGCGTACTGGGCGTCATTCCCTCGAGCGTGTTCTGGAAAACCTACGTCCTGTTCGTGCTGTGGATGGCTCTCAATCAGCTGCGAACACTCACGGCGCATCGCTACGACGGTGATGGATCGGCCCAAGGCTCCCTCTCCCAACTCCTCGATTCAAACACGTTCGATCGAGGCTGGCTGGCGGAGATATGGGCTCCCTTGGGCCTGCGATACCACGCGCTCCACCACCTGCTTCCCGCCGTGCCCTATCACAACCTTGGCATTGCACACCGCAGGCTCACGAACGCTCTGCCTGCCGGCTCCCCGTACCATCAGACACGGCAAGCGGGATTGTGGCCCGCAATCCTGGACAGTTTCGCCTATGGGGTGCGGGTCCCCACGCCGGAACCAGCCTGCACGCCCGCTACAGGACGGCACGAACGCCCGGAATCGATCGCATGAGCGCACTCGTTGCCCAACTGAGCCCGAACGACAAGCTGAACACGATCAGGGCCTTCGACGGCGCGGTCATCGATGAGTCAAGGAGCAGGTACTGCGTCCACGCGACGAAGGGGTAATGCACGACGTAGATGCCGTAGGCGTTGTCGCTCAGGCTGTCGGCCCACGGATATCGGACGTGCATGAACCGAAGAAACACGGCCAGAAAGGCCATGCTGAGGGTGGCACTGTAGAGCACCATGCAGCATCCCAGCTGCCACCATCCGGCAGGCCGCTCCCACGGCACCGTTGGATCCAAGCGTACGCCGCCGAGCGCGACGACAAGAGCCAGCGTGGCCCCGATGGAGGCGATCAGCCACACCCACCACCGCCGCGCCAGCGGCCCATCGACTGACAGAAATGTCGATTCCAAGCCGCGGGCGCCGACGGCGACACCGGCGACGAAGTAGACCGCGTAGAGCACCGGACGGCAGGCTTGGCCGATGACGAACGGCCCCCACTCCAGCCACCGCAATGGCCCAAACACGGCCATCAACGGCATCAGGCCAAGACCTGAGGCGAAGACGAGGGCCAGAAAGAACGCTCGGGGCTGCGTCACGAACACCCCGGGAACGGTCCGGCGGGTGTGCCCCATCACTTGAAAGGTAATCGCCAGGAGCAGATCGAAGCCCAACAGCATGGAAAGAAACCAGGCCGGCCCACTGTTCCACGACCAGCCAAGCCAATATGAAAGAGCGTCCTCCTCGGCCCCGGTGAGGAGAAAAGCCGGGTAGTACGCGAGGGGCATGATGACGGCGAGCGAGAGCACGAAGGGAATGCCGAGCCTCCGCCAGCGGTCCATCAGGAAAGCAGCGGCTCCTTTTTTGGCGAGGCTCTTCCACACGAAGAGCCCGGAGATGAAGAACATCAACGCCATGAAAAAGTTGTTGAGGAGCGCTGGAAGCAGGTCGAAGGCCCTGCTCTTCAGCGGGTCGATGACGGGGGCGGTGGAGTGGACGTAGTCCGTGGGATTGAAGATGCCCCAGGTCGGATACGCCAGGATGGCATGCAAGAACACGACCAAGACGGTGATCGCGGCCCTGAGGTAATCCAGGGCACAACTCCGGGCTCTGGGTGGCTTCGGGCCGACAGGTGTATCCACCAGGAGATTCGCCAGGGAGAGGATCGGGCAGTCACATCAGCCGAGCGGCTTTCCGATTCGCTCGATCCCGGGGTCGCAGGTCGATGGCACCGAGGCTGGGAAAGCTGAAGAATTCTGCAGGTGTCACTCGATGCCGCAGCGCCGCTCGCTCGAGGTGGTCGAACTGCTCGTCGGTGGGATCACCGATCACGTACGACTGCGCGTGTCGCTCGGCGGCCAGAAGAACGGTCTCCGCCAGGCACGTGAAGGTGACCTCCACGTCACGAGTTTCCGGTGTGAACAGCCCCATATCGAACGGGCAGGAGAGACCGGGAATCCGGGCCAGACACTTGACGACGCGGATGTCGGGTCGGGCCACCAGGACGGACTGATCGACATTCTCCGGCTGGGCGTCGTCGAGCACGACGGCGTGCGGCCCGAAGTCATCGGCCCCCAGGATGCTTCCGATGGCATTGGTGACACAGACGACGATCGCGGCCTCTTTGATCTCCTGCTTGAACGACGTGAGCCGATGAACCGCCGGATTCCAGCCGGGGATCTCCGCGATCTTGCCAAGTTGCTCCGACAAGTCCACCGCCAGAACCCTCCTGGCCGGAGAACGACGGAACATGCACCGCAGGGCCGCCCGCCCCGTGGAGCCCGCCGCCCCCATGACGGCGACCACGCCATCGGCCCCGATTTCGTTTTCAATGTCTTCGACCATGCGGGCGATCGTCAGGGCGGTGAACCCGTGGCCGGTGGTGATCGCCACCCCCGGCTTGGCTTGCCTCAGGAGCCTTCCCTGTCTCGAGATCGATGGGATCAACGCCCCAAGGCCGACCATCCTGGTTTCACGATGCTCGGCGTAATCGAGAATCTGAACCACCGCATCCCTGGCGTCGGAAAGTCGCTCGAGCATTTCTTCGGGGGCGTGGGGGATCGTCACCAACTCGCCCCGCAGCAGGCGATCATCGACCGGCACCTCAATGGGCCCCAGAATCGTGCACGTGGGCTGGATGATCTCGACACGGTCGGCGGTCAGCCCCCGCATCAGGGGAAACGGCCGCCGCCGGTCGGCGACCGAGCGGGGATGGACCACGAACAGGAAATCGAGTGGGCCAGCGTATTTCGGGCGGAGCGATTCGATCGTGGTCGCCAAGGCGTGCCGCTTCCACCCGCTGGCAAACACCACGGGATCCGGTGATTGATCGCTCGATGCACCGCTGCGGAATCTTCGATTCCAGAGGGTGGTCTTCGCCTGATCGATGTCCCACGTCTTGCTGTGGAGCACCTCCGTGCCAAACGTGGCTGCCAGCGTGGTGGCGACCGACGTGACCAACTCGTGCTGGCAAGGGCCGACGTCGCCACTCGCCTCCCCAAAACGCTTCACGGTCAGCGTGATGTAGGTGCCGGCATTGTTCTCGGTGAGCTGCCCGCCACACCGATGGTCCGGGAGACTGGCGTCGGCCGGATGCGCGACGAGGACTTCCCTGCCGCCCCTCCTCGACACCATGCACTCGACAAACCGGTCGCGATGAAACTCGAAATCGGCGCCCACCAGCGGCCGCAAAGCCGCTGCCAGCGAGTTCAGGTCGATCGCCTCGGAAAGATGGAGAAAATCCATCCGGCAATACGTGCCGTCTTCGACTCGCTCCTGCGTCATGTCGTCGCCGAATGCCCTGAGACGAGGCCCATGGGAGACTGCTACTCCTTTCCCACAGCCTCATAGGCGAGCCGAAAGGCTTTGGCCTCGATCAGTTTCTCGAAGTAACGGAGCATTTCGACTTTGCCGGACGGCCGCCCTTCGATGATGGTGCCGATGATGGCAAACGCCATCTCGTCATCGGTGGCTTCACCGAGGAAAACCGTCTTCTCCGGACCGGGGAGCCGCCGCGGATTGCCTGCCGAGTTGTCGTACACCGCCTCCACGTGCAGCCTCGACCCCTTCTCGAGCGGATAGGGATCTTTGGGCAGGTAACGGTGCTGCCAGTTGAAATCCCAGTCCTTGATCTCGAGCAGGAGTTTCCGCTCCGTGGAATCGGGCGGCTGGTGCCAGATCCGGAACTCCCTCCCCAGGCGATGCATGTGGGGCGCCATCACCCAGAGGTGACAATCACTCGTGATCTCCCGGGAGCCCGTGGTTTTGAAACGAGCGGCACCTTTCGGGATCAAACGGAAATCCGTATCGAGCATGAATCCATGAGAGAACCGTCGGGGCGGATTCTTGTCGAGCCAGACCCCAAGCCGGCTGGAGTCATCGATCTCGGGCTTTCCCGTTCTCACGTAGTGAATCTGCATCGCGATCGCCGCGTCGGAGGGAATGACCCGCCGGACACCGGGCGGTAACTCGAGCGGCCCTGCCCCGGGCACCCAGCCCATGAGTTGGCCGCCGGGGTTGTCTGGATTCCGCACCGGCTGGGTCGGATCGGGAACAAAACCGAGGCCCATTCCCGATTCGTAGCCCGGACCATAATCCTCGTCGCCGGCACCGCTGGGAAGCGGATTCGCCAGCCGCTTCTGATGGGCGAGCATGAGGCCAGCCCCGTCGTAAAAGATCATCCCATGGTGGATGGCCTGGCGATTGCCGGGGATGAACTCCAGCCTCTCCACATACAACTCCTGCGGATTGTCGAGCGGCAGCACGATGGTGCGGTAGTGATCCTCGCCCTGGGCGGCGAGGTGAAACGTTCCCGGCATCTTCAAGACGAGGTCCGGAGGCCGGGAAGCCTGCCACTCACCCTGTTTCGTGAATGTCAACGGTGGCGGAGCATCGGCCGGATCTCCCTGCGGGCAGCCTTCGTCCACCCAGCGGCCGAAGCGGTCGATCTCCTCGGGGGTGAGGGAGAGATCGTTCTGGAATGGAAGCCCGCCGGTCGCGGACCAGGGAGGCATCAGCCGATCGGCGGTGAAGCTTTTGATATCGGCCGCCCACTGCACCGCGTGATCGAACGTGATGAGCGAGAAGGGCGCGACGTCGCCGGGATGGTGACACCGCTGGCAGTGCTGTTGAAGAAGTGGCTCGATGTCGCGATGAAACTCGACCTCGCCGTGTTTGATGACCGGCCTCGCGGTGAGTTCCAGCGGACAGCCGATCGGGGTCGTTTCCTTGATGGCGACGGCCTTGCCGGCCACGACGGCGATGAGTGCATCGGCGAGATACTCGGTGTCGGCCTTGGGCCGACGCACGAGCCGACTGGTGTAGAGGTTGTCCACGAGCCCGGAGTATCTCAGCACCCGGTGCCGGTCGAGCACGAACACCTGCGGCGTGGTCGTCGCCCGAAAGTGCGCCGCCGCAGCTTTGTCCGGATCGAAAAACACCCGGCACTTGATCTTGGACTCGGCGGCAAGCCGACCGACCTCGGCTGCGTCCGCGGCGTCGCAGACCACCGCGACGAAGGTCACACCCTCGCCGCCGAAGCGGTCGGCGAGCGCGTTGATCACCGGCACCGCTTGATTCGAGACCGGACAGTTGAAGTTGAGAAATGCCACGACGGTCGCCCGCGCGTCGTCCGCGGCGGTCAACGACCAGACGGCTCCCGCGGTGTCGCGGAAGTCGATCGGGGGGACGACCCGCCCGATCCGACTCCGCGAAACCGCCGCGGCACCCGCGGGATCGGCCCGCTCGGCACCGCCGGCCGGTGTGGCGAATGAAACCACCAAACCGGCCCCGAAGGCCAAGCCCGTGAGCAGTGCTCCCGCCCTGAACAAGAACCGGCGATGCGTCGGACCACCGACCGACGTATGGGAGGATGCGATCACGGCATTTCCCACCGGCTGCCCCTTATTCCGCCGCCTCCATGTGATAGACAAACTTGAACTCGCGGCCGAGCGGTCCAAGCCCCTCCGTGATGCTGTCGATCCGCAAGATGCTCAACGTCAGGGGGTCGAAGAGAAACGTGGCGGCCTTGCTGACCGTCTCGGAGTTCTTGATCAGCGGGTTTCTCTCCTGCTGCCGCGTGGAGGAAACCACCCAGCAGTTGGTCCCCTCATAGATTTCGGATCCCACCACCTCCATCTGGGAGGGGCCCGGCAGCGTGCTGATGACCGGCTCGGACAGCCACTTGGTGCCGATCTTCAAGGTGCCCGGGTAGAGGTAATGCTCGGTCTCGTGGTCGATCTTCTCGGGCTTCCCATTGACTTCGATCGCGTCGAGCACCAGGCTTCGGTCTTCTTCCTGATGGAAGAGCTCGTACTTCACCGAGTCCTCGAAGTCCTTCTTGAAGAGGTTCTGGGGCAGGAAACTCGGCTTCCCGCCGTCGGCATTGGAATGAATCGCGTGCGTCTCGATCTTGAAGGCATGCTCGTATTCGCCTTCCTCACGAGGGACGATCGACCAGGTCTGCGTGAGCCTGTCGTGTGCCTTGAGCTCGCCGTCGACGAAGTACAGCACATACCCCTCGTACGTGACGGGCTCGTGGTCCTTCACCAAGCCGATGCGGTTCGACGGCTGACCCGAGCCAGCCGGCTCCTGGGCAGCGACCCGGCCGGCGTCTGCCGTAAAAGCAATCGACGCGATGACCGCGAACAACACGGCGAGCCAGCGATAAAAGAGCATGAAGAGCCTTTCCGAGAAGGACGCATCGTACCTTGCTCGGAAATCGGCCAACGGTCGCTTTCAAGCAATCTCGGGGTTCTCGCACAACGGGTGCCGGACGTCAAATGATGCGGTCGGAGAAAAACAAGGGATGGGTCGGCAGCGAGGTTGGCCAATGGCACTTCGGCTCGCTTCCACCCGGCGACTCACTGAATCTATCCACGGCCGACCTCGTCGCGTGATCGATGCGGTCGAGCGGAAACGCCACGCGGCCGCCCATCGACCACACCTGCACGAGCGCGCCGCTCCCTTGTCACCGCATCACACCGAACGGGCCCGCCCGAGCCATCCCCATGACCCAGCGCCGCAGCGACCTCGACGCCCTCCGCAGTTTCGCGATGGGGCTCGGCATCGCCCTGCACGCGAGCCTCGCCTTCTTTCAGGCGCCGTGGCCCGTGCATGACACGCGGCCGAGCGGGCTGCTGCCTCTCCTGTTGCTCGTCGTTCACGGCTTCCGGATGCCGCTCTTCTTTCTCCTCAGCGGCTACTTCACGATGCTCGTCTACGACCGCCGCGGGCTCGGTAGCCTGCTCCGGCAGCGGTTCGCGCGGATCGTCGTGCCGTTGGTGCTCGCCATGGCGACGATCGGGCCGCTCGACGGCTGGCTCCAGCGTCGGGCCATCCGCGACTCCCGGCCCGAGCCGGCGATCGCCGAGATGCTCGCCGGCGATGCCGAAGCGGTGCGTCGGCGGTTCGCGGCCGGGGCCGATGCCGAGGGGCGCGATGCGATCTTTCGCCGCTCGATGCTCCTCTGGGCGACCTGCTCCAACCACGCGGAGGTCGTCGCGGCGGTGCTCGACGCCGGCGCCGACGCCAACGCCCGAGAGCCGCTCGGAGACACCGCGCTCCACACGGCCGTTGTCTTCGGACGCGACGAGGCGGTGGCGGTGCTGCTCGACCGCGGCGCCGACCCCACGATCGCCAATCGCTCGGGACGCACGCCCCTGGCGATGACGCTGCTCTCGCCTGCCCTGGCGGCCGAGTATGCGTCGCTGCTCGGCCTGCCGCCGCTGGAGCCCGACGAGATCGCCCGGGGCCGCGGCCGGATCGTCACGATGCTCAACGCCGGCGCCATGACGGTCGGGGGCCCGCTCGACCGGGCGGTACTCGCCTACTGGGGCTTTCTCGGCTCCGATCGCTGGCAATTCCGGCTCGGCGGTGAACCGTTTCACCTCGTCGATACCAACGTGTTCGACCACCTCTGGTTCCTCTGGTTTCTGTGCTGGCTCGTGGCGGCGTTCGCCGTGCTGGCTCGACTCGGACTCCTGCCAACGGGCCGCCACCGCTGGTGGCTCGTGCCGCTGTCGATCCTCATGCAGTTGTTCATGGGGCAGTCGATGTCCGGGTTCTTCGGGCCTGACACGTCGTTCGGCATCCTGCCGCAGCCCCACCTGCTCGCCTTCTACGGTTGTTTTTATTTCTTCGGCTCGGCCACGTTCGCGGCCGAGGGCATGGAGACGCGACTGGGGGAACGGTGGCCATTCCTGCTGCCGGCGGCGGCGGTGCTGTTGATAGCCGGCCTTGCAACGATCGGCCTGCGTCCGGCCGCGGCCGTGCTCCACCCGGCCTATGCCTGGGTCATGTCGCTCGCGCTGATAGGCCTCTTCCACCGGTTCTTCGCGCATCCGAGCGCCAGGGTCACGTGGTTCGCCGACGCCGCCTACTGGATGTATCTCGCGCACGTGCCGCTCGTGCTCGCGGCGCAGATGACCATCCGCGAGTGGCCGCTCCCGGGCGGCGTGAAGTTTCTGCTCATCCTGGTCGCCGTGGCCGCGGTGCTGCTCGCCTCCTACGCGTGGTGCGTCCGCCCCACGATCATCGGCCGGATCCTCAACGGCCCGCGGCCGGCGATCCCTGAGGCGACGCAACCGATCGAGCGTGGCAGCAGACGGCAATGATCGGCTAGACTCCCGTCATGATGCGTGAAATCCGGGGGTTGTTGCTGCTGCCGTGGCTCGTCCTCAACGTGCTGCTGGCTGCCGACTCGGCCGCGACATCCCCGACGGACGGACGGCCGATCGCGGTCGAGCACCTGGGCCTCCGATCGCTCGCAGGTGATGCCGTCCCGTTCGTCGATTCCCTCGGCCCCGACGGCAGGGCCGTCTGCTTCGCGTTTCTCCATCCCGCCTGCCCGTTGGCGCAGGAATACGCCCCGGTGCTCGACGCGCTGGCCGACGAATTCGCGGACGAGGGCATCCGCTTCGTGGGCGTGGTCTGCGAATGCGATGACCCCGGAGACGTCGATGCGTACCGCCGGGAGTTCGGGATCACGTTCCCGATCCATCTCGACACCGACTTCACCCTCGCCGAGGCCCTCGACGCGACGATCACGCCCGAGGTGGTGCTCGTCGATCGCGACCGACGGATTCGCTACAGTGGCCGGATCGACGACCGCTACAAGCTCCGCGGCGTGATGTCGCCCGGCGATCCCGAGCCGGAGCTGCGGCACGCCATCGAAGACCTGCTGGCCGGCCGCCCGATCCGCGTGCCGCGGACGAAGGCCGCGGGCTGCCCGCTCGATCGGCCGGAGCGGCCGAAGTCGTCGAGCGTTCCCGCTCAGGCGGGAGTCACGTTCTACCGCGACGTGCTCCCCTTCCTGCACACCCAGTGCCAGCGATGCCACAGCCCCAATCAGGTCGGCCCGTTCAGTTTGCTCACCTACGACGACGCCGTCGAATGGATCGACCTCGGACTTGAGGAGATCGCCGCCCGCAGGATGCCGCCGGCCCAGATCGAGAGCGACCTCGACTTTCGCGTCGTGAAGCCTCCTACGGCTGCCGAAGTGGCGATGCTGCGGGCCTGGGTGGCGGCCGGCAAGCCGGTGGGGGATCCCGCCGAGGCGCCGAAGCTCGAGCCGCTGCCTGACTACTCGGCCTTCCAGGAGGATCTCGGGCCTCCCGACATCGTGCTCGAGCAGCCCGAGCCGACGCAGCTCGGCGCGCACGGCAACGACGTCTACCGGAACATCATCTTTCCGCTCAATCGAGGCGAGGATTTGAAACTGCGGGCGATCCAGTTTCTGCCCCGAAATCGCAAGGTCGTGCACCATGCCCTGATCGGCCACCTGCCGCGGGAGACCGTGGAGGAGGCGGTGCGAGACCATGGCGGTCGGGAGGGCTTCAGTCATCCCGATGACAAGGCGGGAGGATTTCAGGATCCGCACGGCATCGGATTTCGGGTGCCGCCGGCGCGTGACGACGGACAGCCGCGGGCTTTGTTCGTCGGCGGCTTTGTGCCGGGAGTGCGGGCGGTGGCCGCCCCTGCCGACGCGGCCGTGGTGATCCCGGCGGGATGCGACATCGTGGCGCAGGTGCACTACGTCCGCACCGGGAAGCTCGAGACCGACTCGAGTCGGATCGGCATCTGGCTCGAGAAGGAGCCGCCGCGCAAGGTGACGACCATGATCTACCTCTCCGGCGATTTCGCGGTGGTGCCCCCGGGCGTCACCGACTTCCGCGTCACGGGCAGTTACACGCTCCCCGTAGACGCGGACATGGTGGGTGTCATTCCGCACGCCCACCAGCTGGCCCGCTCGGTGGAAATCAGGGCACACGTGCCCGGCCAGGAGAAGCCGCTCCTGCTGCTGAGGGTGCCCCAGTGGGACTACAACTGGCAGTCCCCCTACAACCTCGCGAAGCCGATGCGGTTCCCGGCCGGCACGCGGTTCGAGGCGGAGTGTGCCTACGACAACTCCGCCGCCAATCCGCGGAACCCGTTCAATCCCCCCCGGAACGTCTGGCACAACGAGACCATCGACGACGAAATGCTGCTGCCGATGTTCACGTTCGTTTCTGAGAGACCGCTCGATCCCAAAGGCGACACGTTCCGGAAGTTCTACTTCTCGATCGTGCGGTCACGGTTTCTCCGCAGACTGGTGGATCACCGCTACAAGTACGTCGCCGATCCGACGGGCGTCATCACCGTCTCGCCCGATTACGACCCCGACGATCATCGCTACTAGAGCCAGGACGCCCGCCCATGACGCTTGCGACGCACACAGGCCTCGCCGTCGTGGCCGACGCGATGACCGTGTCGGTGAGCGATGGCTTCGGCCGTGCGACGCGGAACACACTTCTCGAGCGGGTGAGCTTTCGGATCGAGCCGGGGGAGTTCGTGTGCGTCCTCGGCCCGAGCGGGGCAGGCAAGAGCACGCTCGCACGGGCGATCCTGGGCGAGAGGGAGATCACCGCCGGTCGGCTGCTGGTTGGTGGCTACGACGTGTTTCGCGATGCCGACGGCCTCCGGGGTGTGATCGGCTATGTGCCGCAGCATGACGTCAATCCACCGGCGCTTCCCGTGGAGCGGGCACTCCTCTATGCGTCCGAGGTCCGGCTGCCGGCGGATGGATCGGCCGCCGAGCATCGGGCCGCCATCGACCGGGCGATCGCCGACGTCGGCCTCGACGAGGTGCGTCACAGGACGATCGGCAGCCTCTCGGGGGGCGAGGCGAAGCGGGCGAGCCTCGCCGCGGAGCTGCTGGCCGCTCCGGGCCTGCTCGTGCTCGACGAGGCGACCTCGAGCCTCGATCCGGCCACCGAGAGCCGGATCATGACGCTCTTGTCCGAGCGAGCCCGGGCCGGCACGACCGTGGTCGCGGTCACGCACCATCTCGACAACGTGGACAAGGCCGACAAGCTCCTGATCCTCGGCCACGACGAGGTGGTCTGGTTCGGCTCGCGGCTCGAAGCCCTCGGCCACTTCGGGGTGCATCGGCTCGCGGACGTGTACGTCGCCATCGAAGACCATCCGCGAGGCTTCTGGGCGGCCCGCTGGCGGGAGCGGGAGGCCGAGGATCGCCGGCTCATGGGGGTTCCGCAGGCCGACACCCCGGCCGGTGAGCGGTCGGCCGACGCGAGTGGCGAGCGTTCGGTGACGCCGGCGACAGGCGCGATCCCCGGCTTCGGCCGCCAGTTCGCCACGTTCTTCCGCCGGGAACTCGAGACCTTCCTCCGGGACCCCGTGGGCCTCGTCATGGCGGCGCTTTTGCCGCTGGCGCTCGCGGCCGCCGTGCTGACCGGCTTTTCCGACACCCGCTTCCGCAATCCGCTCATGGTCACGCGGTTCCTCGACCCCGGCGAGAAGGACGTGCTCGCCGACGTGTGGGGCGAGGTCTCGAAGGCGATCGCCACCGAGTCGGTCTCGGAGCAGGACGCCAGCATTCCCGGTCAGATCCGGGTCTTTCTCGACAGCCAGCCGAAGCTGCTCGCCCACCTGCGGGAGCCGTCCACCGCGAGGACCGTCCGCGACGGCCTCACCGACACGCTGCCCGTCGCCCCGGATCGCGAGATCATCGATCCCGGCGGCACCTACAAGTGGCTCTCGCTGATGAGCATCTGCATGGTCATCCTCGGGTTCGTGACCGGATTCCGGGAGATCGTCAAGGAGCGGCCGATGCTCGACCTCGAGCGGCGGCACGGTCTGCGGTTCACCGCCTACGTGATCGCCAAGGTCGCGGCGCTGGCGGTCGTGCTCGCCGTGCAGGTCGCGATCTTCAGAACCGCAGTCGAACTCGGCTTCATGGTCCGCGAATCGCTTGGCGGCGAATCGCCCGCCGAGATCTACCGGCGCGGGGCGGTCGTCTCTGCCAGCTTCGACTGGCTCGCCGCGGTGGCCTGCGCGGCCATGGGGCTCATCGTGTCGGCCTGCGTCCGCTCGACCGACAAGGGCGTGCTCGCGGTGCCGCTCCTGATCACGCCGCAGATCCTGCTCGGCGCGACGATCCTGCCGATCAGGAGCGGGCCGCTCGCCGTGCTCGCCAAGCTTTTCTCGCCGCTCTACTGGGCCCA
>Ga0214917_10002177_pt1 | contig 24317 bp, 22 predicted proteins | sample LL_1208_BB_MetaG_FD_177983 | JGI IMG/M metagenome (GOLD analysis project Ga0214917, IMG submission 177983) | Freshwater microbial communities from Lake Lanier, Atlanta, Georgia, United States - LL_1208_BB | ecosystem: Environmental > Aquatic > Freshwater > Lake | place: USA: Georgia | collected...
CAAACTCTGAAATCATTTTGGCCACGTCATCGATCATGGCCATGTTCAATTTTAGCAATTGTCCTTCACTAGTATCTACCCCTAGTGCTTTAAGCCAATCTTCGTCTAAGGCATTTTCTGTGTCAATTAAAATAGGATAGATACCCTGTTGTTGTGCCTGTCGAATTAAGTTACCCGAACAGATGTAACTCTTACCTGAACCTGATTCTCCGGCAAATACCACAACCTTACCCAGTGGTACTCCCCTGTCAAAATCACCAGAAATTAGGTAGTTTAAGGCATAATTTCCTGTGCTAATCCAGTCTGTAGGGTCGTTAAATCCAATGCTAACACCTTCGATGCTCTTTGTTATGCTTCGACGAAATTTACTCAAGTCAAAAGGTTTTTGCGCCATTATTTAGATCCTTTTGGATATGATATTGGTTCTACAACAATTTCAGTACGCCCGATTGCCTGTAGCCAAGTATTCAATCTATGAATTACTACACTGTCGTCTCGTGGGTTTTCAAAGTTTATTGTACAGTCCATGACAGTTTCGCCTGAACCATCTTCACGACTATTGTAAGAGAGCGTGAAACTCTCGTTGATCTTTACAAGTTTTGCCATTATATTCTCCTGGTGTTCGGTGGACAAGAGCTAAGCTCTTGTCCCGTACTACATTACTTTTGACGATTACGAATCATTGCCAAAATATCTTCTGCTCGCTGGCTAGAAGTTTTACCTGTTGTCTCAGGTGTTTTTACCGGGGCAGTGGGTGCCACGTCATCTTCCATGTCCTCCTGCTCAGTGACATGAGCAGTGACAACAGTTGTCTGAGTTACAGGGGATGATTCGGTATTAGTACTTGCAGAGCCGACATCGATACCAGGAGGCTTGTAGTATTGACCCCAACGCTGTACATCATATTCTTCTCCATTTACTGAAGCTTCAAACATCTCTTTGATAACACGCAACTCTACTTCTGTGGGTTTCTTAGGTAGAAACTCTGATAAATTGAACAATCCATACTTGTCGATAGCTGCTCTGTCATCTGCGCTAAGTGACGTCTCACGACGTGCCCATTTACTTGTGCTATAATCAGCATACCCACCTTTGCTGGTTTTACTAATAGTAAAATCCAAACCATTATCATAATCAGTGGGAAGATTTTCTAACTCAGGATCCATCAAGCTACCTTTAATAAGGTTAAAAATCTGCGGGCTAATGATAAACCTGCGAATGGGATTTTCTGGAGTCCTGTCCTCTTTTAACGGATTCTCACGTACAAAACCTTGAAACAAATAAGACTTTTTCTTCCAATATTTACGACCCATTTCCTCAAGATTTGGATCCTTAAACCAAGTACGTACTTCGGCCAGGAGTGGACAAGGAGTGTCCTTGCCATACATTTCCATACAAGGTACTTGTACAACGACTGGACGGCTGTCAGCTTGGCCTTTAATGCCAGCAAACGGCAATTTAATCATTGCTCGCTCAACCCAGAAAAATGTGTTCTTGGGGTCTGCGTCGGGGAGGAATCTTACTTTGGCGTTGGTACCTTCTTCAATGTTCCAGTGTGGATAAATTCCACCGTCGCCATTTATTGAACCGGATGAGCCACGGTTCTCGGCTGCTGCTAGTTTTGCACGAATTTCTGCTAATGTGGTTGCCATGATGAATATTCCTTTAAATTAAGATGGTCTTATAAAAGTGCTTAGATATACACTGCACAAAGCAGAGTATAACATGATTATTTAGCTTGTCAAGCAAATTATATCTAATAATCTGCCGGTTATAACCTATAGAGTTTACCGTAATCCGGCTAGTCTACGAATAGATTCTATACTTTCTGTTGGTTGACTTTGTTGACTACGTGGATTGTTTATTGACTGATCGGGTACAGGACTCATGGCTACTTGTGCTTCCATACCAGTGTATTCTGGATAATTTTCTAAAAACCAGTTATCGATTATCATACGCATGTCCGATTCTGGTCCTTGTGTGGCTGCTGCCTGTGCAATAAGATCATTCAACTCATCATTATCAATTATTTGTCCTATAGCATTTTGAGCATCAAGTCCGTCAACTCCAGCTTTAATCGGCTTTTGTAACAATTCTTTTAACTTATCAAAGTCAGGATCAGTGTCCGATTCCTCAATCTTATCTGTCCAATCTTGAAACTCGTTAACAAACTTCCCTTCACCAACTTGCCTTTGCTGATAAGCTCTATACACATAGGGTAGAGCACCGGTCAAACGATCATCAAACATCTTTTTAACAAAACGTTCTTTAAGAGCATCAATGTCATAATCTTCTTCTATACTACGCTCAGGAATGAAAGATTCTGCAAACTGATGATATCCTTTGGTCCTTCCCATACGGTTTAAACTGCTTCGTAAAAGTTTATACCGTTCTACCGCACTTTCTACCATGCCAGCAGTCTCTGTATCTTCAAATTGACGATTTCTAGTACTACGAACAAAAAAAGCAAGGTTATTCATTTCTTCGGCCATGCCCTGTATGTGCTGCCCAGGTTCATCGTAGATTTTACCACCATGAGCTAGATGTTGAGCCATAGCCCTACCTAATCCCAGCTTGTTATACGGCATTCTAAATCTTTCGCCTTCGGCTGTTTCTACAAACATGCTTTCTATTTTACGACTACGAGCACCCGGCTGTTCCTCGTTTACCGCTTCACTGTGACGAACTATTAAACGAGTAGGACCAAATTCCTGTATACTGGTTCTTGTGGTACCATGCCATTGTATACTTTCCGATACCGGTGACTCGTGAGTCTTATAGGCTTTAGTTGTTTTAGCTATCTGCTCGGTGTCACGTTTTTTAAGATTAGAACGATTTATATCTCTAACATCAAAGGCTAACATATTACGTTTAGCAAATTGACGCATACTTCTCAAAAAGCCTTCCCATTCTTGCTCTTGTTCTGGACTAAACTCTTGATCTAAATCTCTATTGTAGGTTACTTTCAATGATTTATTATCAACAATAGATATATTAATTTCTCCATGTTTGATTCCGTCGCTAGTAGAATATTTAAAATTAAAAAATCTTGCTTGTTGCGGATCATCGGTTGGCTTGGCTTCTTCGTCACCAATGGTGATAGGATCAAAACGACTGCGTACTTTGTTAAACAGCTCGTCGGCAATTTTTTCAATATTTTTCATGATACTATATTTAGCTGACCATTATGAATGGCATTGGTTCAATTATCTCGTCAAATCTATCTTTAAATTTACTATCAATCTCAGGATCAAAACTTTGTAAAACCTGCGTTATTCTTATTGTTAATAACATACTTAAAACTAAATCGTCGGTTTCACCAATCTTGGCTGCAAAACTACCTGCACTAGCTACAAAGTTTTTTAATTCACTGATAAGATTTCTACTATAGATTGTTAGTTTTTTACTTTCTATCATAGTTTTTAATTTGGCACAGGCAGCTAGTTTGCTTTTATTAGTCGTAGTAAAACCTTTACGATATCTACGACTTTGACCAATTTTATGAGGTTCGCTGATAAACATTCCGCGAATATTTTCTTCGCCTAACTCATTTATACAAATTAAGGCAGCTTCACCTAATGTATTATTTTCTACACTATAATAGATATTATTTTCTATTCCAGTTCTTTCATGAACATATGCACATATCTCTTTAAGCACATTAATCTGACCGGGTACCGGCGTTCGATTGTGCTGCCATTCAGCTACTTGTATACAATCAGGTAATTCTAATACCTGTATAGCAGCCGGATCACCCCCAGTACCCAAACTTGGATCTAAAGCCACTACATAGGTTTTATGTTTTTCTGGACGCTTATACCAACGTATCTGTCCTTGACGTTCAATGGGTTCTCTCCCTTCTAGATCGATCAACGTAGTCGATGCAATTAATGTTTCATCAAATATCAAAAACTCACAGTCCATTTCACGCCTAAAACGTTCTTCACCTAACTGTGACCTTTGTTCAGCTGCCCACCGTTCGTCCCTTTCGGGATGTTCGTCCCAGCGACTTTGATAGGATTTAAAACCATTTACGCCAAGTTCGGTAGTATTTCCATAATCATCTATACACTTATTAGCACCCTTCCATAATTCTGCAAATTTATCTTCATCTGAATTGGGGGTAGATGTTATAATTGCCTTACCACCAGTGCTTAATGTAGGCGATATTGAAGTCCAAAACTCTTTGGCTATAGTTGGTCTCACATAAGCAAATTCGTCGGCATATAGTAAGGATATACTCATACCACGACCGGTAGTTTCTGTGGTAGTTTGACTTACTATACGCGATCCGTTGTCAAACTCTATACTGCCTTTGTTGTAACTAGTGGCGCCTGCACGAATATGGTCTGGACAAAATTCGTAGGCAAAGCGTACACGAGTCATAATTTCGTAAGCACCTTGATATTTGTGAGCAGCTACTAAAATTGTACTATCGGGTATAAACATTGCGTACCATAGTAGATAACCAGCAGCACTAGTCGTTTTTCCAGACTGTCTGGGCATGAGACTGATACTAAATCTGTAATTATGATAGGTATGAATTAAACGTTTTTGATATTCATAAGGCTGATAAACCATTCTTCCACGAGTAGGATGTTGGATGTAGAAAAAATTACTCATAAAGTATTCAGGCCCAGTCAATGAATCTGTACAGGCCACAAACTCACGAATTTGCTGTTCTGAAAAACTTTCAGCAGTGTGTGGTCTCTTAATGAGGGTATAATCTAGAGGCTTGCTCATAGCTATACTTAGCGGTTATTTTTTATCTACAGGTTTTTCGCCAGTAAGATATGGTCTCGAGAACCAAAGTTTCATCCATTCAGGAGTGCCGGGCTTGATGTTATGTTCTCGTTCTAACCGTTGTTTTTCCATACCAGTTTTGCTGATGTTTATGCCTGTCATTGATTCTACTCTTGGTCCTACACCAGCAAGACGCTGTAACTCTTGTAGATCCTGATCACTTAAGAAGGCATCGGGGACCTGCTCTTTTGGAACAAAGTCCCCGCTATTGAAACGGTACTGTTTCACTTATTTCTTTTCTTTAGACTTGCCTTTGTCGGCTAGAGCCTTTTTCATTGGCTCTTTGCGATCACCGTCTTTGTCCATGTCTAGAAAGTCTGGCTTAGAACCTTTTTTAGCTTCCGCCACACCTTGCTCTGGCAAATTGGGCTTGCGATGTTTTCCATGTGCATCTTTGATACTGCCTTTGAGGCTGGTGATTTGATCTCTTGACGGCAGACCTTTTCTCTTGCCAGCAAGATTGAGGCTGTGCTTGATGCCGCTACGACCAATGCCCTGACCCTTTTTCAATGGATCATTGTGGTCAAATTCACTGCCTACACCACCCATTCTACGCTTCTGACCTGGGTCATTTTCTGGCCGTTCTGGAAAATCGTATCCATAGCCAATATTGTCATAGTCATCACTATCACCGGGTTCTTGTGTATAGAGTTTGTCTTTATACTTTGGATCACGCCATTTGGCCGCTTCCGCCACACCTCGGCTGATTTTAAACTCAGCTAGAGCTTCAGTTAATTGCTTTTCTAGTGCAGCCAACTCTTGTGCTTCACGCATGTTCATTGGATTGTCACCACCGGAGACCTTAGGGAAGCTGTTTTTTGGACGATTCAAATCTGTGCCTTGGCTCATCTGCACTTCCATACCTTGTATCTCAGGTTCCGGAGTATTAACATAGGCTTCTTCCATCTCAGCTTCACGACCAGAAGTATGTGCGCCACCGATACCACTTAGTTTTAATAGCTGTGCTAGTTGTTCAGCTGCTTCGCCTTGTGCGGTTACTGTAAGACTTTTGCTACCTGTGCGAGTATCTGTGCTGGCATTAATATTCATGCCAGACTCTTGTTCCGACTGCCCGCCCATCATGGCCTGATCATAGCATTCTTCAAGATTTTTACTTTCGTCTTTCTTTTTGCTACGCTTCCAGCTGGTAGCATAAAGTACTTCCATACCTTTCTTTTTACCATACTGTTTGATAAATTTTTCTTTATTGCTCTTAATCCAATCCTCTTGACCAGGGGCAGCCTTTTCTTTTAATTCGGCTTCTGAGATTTCTTCTTTGTCCTCGTCTTCACTCTCGTCGAGATCGTCATCTGTGCTCTTTTCATCATTGGCATCTTTAGATTCTTTGACTTTATACTTTTTACCGTCAACTTCAAATTCTTCTTTTCCGGCGGCTTTGGCTTTGGCTAGCTCTCCGCTGAATTCGTTGCCTTCTTCAGTCTTTTCTTCGTCGACTTCTTTTTTACCTTCGGCAATTGCAGTTAGGCTCTTGAGCATATCACTGATATCTTCGCTGGCTTTTTTCTTGGCTTTCTTTTCAGCAGCCTTGGTGTCTGCATCCTTGCTGGTATCTTGCCCAGGAAGATCTTTTTTAGTATACTGTGTACCTTTATCAGTTTTTTTAGCTATATGACCTGTGCCGGTTTCGCGCTCTTTGCTGGACCCGTCGGACTTTTTATCCTTGCCGAAGTAGTAATCCATGTCCTCTTTACTGCCTTCGTTTAATTGCTGTCTGCCTCCCAAGGAGTCAATCTTTTGTAGTAATTGTTTAAAATCCATTTTATCTTCCTTTGGGGCTTGTAATTTTATTTTGAGTACTGCCTACTGGACTCTTGACTCCTTGTGGCATATTGATTTCTTTAGGAACTTCGCCTCGAGCAGCGAAATCAAGTTTGATACTCTGCAACTCTTTCAGCATACTATCAACACGTTTGTTTCCTACTAACGCCTGATGGTTTTCAGTCTCTAAGTCAGGATTTGTTAATACACTTCCATTCTTATCTTTTTTAGGAGCCGGTTGTGGTTCACGCATAGCTTCTTCGTTTTTGGTTCTAACCACAACGGTTTGACTGGGAATGTTTAATTTTTCAGCAACAATTTGTCTAATTTGGTTTGTAATGGTTGGATATTTTAATGTTACTTCAACTATAGCAACTTCGCAAGGCCCTTGATGAGGGAAATCTGCGTGTTCCTGAATTGGTAATCTACGTGGAGTACCAATTGATTCTACCACGTACATGGCCAATGAGCTTTCTAACTTTGACTTGGTCTCTGCTAGATCACAATTTGCTATACGAATTACAAATTCGTATTTTGGTCTAGTTTCCATTAAAAATTCGGTGAATGGTTTCATATTAAAGTCCTATATCTATATTTATAAATTACGAAGACTTTTTAGTTTCAAGGATTTGTTTTAACAAACTATTACGATCTAGTACCACTGCTTGTCCTTCTAACGGAGGCGATGTAGCACCGTCCCGATTGGCAGTTTGATCTAAACGCATCTTTTTTAATTGTAAATCAATCATTTTCAATTTTTTGTCAATTTTAGCTTGTTTGGCCGTAATAGCGTGTCCTAATAATACACCTGCTGTTTGTAGTATTTGGCCACTGAATCTGGCTTCTACGTTCATACCCAAATTCATTAAATCTTCAAATTTCTCTTTGGCCATATCACTGAGTTCGTCTAATTCCTGATCAGCAGTATCAAGATCGCGAACCTGAGGCAGTGCCTGATCTATACGATCTATGATCGCTGATGCAGATTCTAGTTCTTGTTCTCCAATGCGAAAAAGTTCGCTAGCATCAACAATTTCCGGAGCCGGCTCGTTTGATGCTACATCGGGTAGATTAAATAATGTTTCTAATTTACGTGTCATAATAAGGTTATTTAGCGCCTACGAGCAGTGTTTTGGTAAATATCCTGTTCTGTCACTACTCGAAAACGCATACCATAATTTTTACAAAACTCTCTTGCAGCAGCCCATTTGGCCATGTTTAAAGCAACTGCTGCACGATCGCGTACACTGCGAGCGTTTTCCATACTGATTTCTTTTGTAGGCTTAACCTCTATAACTTCTGCGTGTTTTACACCACTTTTATCTATATAGACCATCATAAAGTCTGGCACATATATTGTATTTTTACCTGTAAATGGATTGCGATATGGTACCATAAATGGCTCACTAGCCCATTGTAATACATTGGGATTGTTATCACAAAAGATCATAAAAGTAAATTCCCAACTACTACGATAGAAAGGAGTTTTACGTCCTACGTACTTTTCTTTGTTTTTAACAATGTACGTACTTTGAGTATACTTACTCATTATCTCAACCAAATTCTATACTGTTGTATATTATTATATTCCACTGTGTTATCGGACTCATAATGATAGATAAAACGTCCATTGCTAATTTGATTGTCATATTGCCAAAAACTACCTGCAGACAAAGTAACAATTCCTACATATTGATCAGGCCATTCGGTATTGTTTAATCTGCCTTTGTACAGTCTAGCTAGATTTTTGGGACCAGGGTAACCATTTCCTGCACTTACCCCAAAACAGGCCGCATTTGGACCCGTGTCCATAACAAAATTATTTTCAAAAAAATTAGTTACTTCTGAATCTGTAGGTCTTTGTCCGACCCAGTTAGGAATAGGCCCGTCTATACCAGCCCAACCATCTTGACCATTTACACAATCAAATTTATAAAGTTGAACTCTTATACCACTAAATTTTATATTAGGTCCCAAATCCCATCTTATACCTTTTATAACACTATCTGATGCAGTAGTAACACTGTATGCTCCATTACCGGCATGAGCATAGCTTTTTAGTTTATCTAAGATAGCCGAGTTCCTGTAAGCACTCACCAAGGGATGATCAAACCTAATCCAACCACCCAAGGAACTTTGTGCTTCTGTACCATTCATGTCGCAATACACAGACATTGGTATATCATTACAACCTCTTATCCAGTAATTTCCGTTTACATTTGTACCTGTTAAATTTTTAATGTGTACGGCATTTGGTGCTGCTTTTTCCGGGGAGCTACCATCAAAATATTTTCCTGATTCAGGACGCACCGAACGTTTGATATATTTGTTTACACCAGGATCTCTGCGAGATCCTAAATAGCTAGATCCTAATCTATTAAGATTCAGAAACATGCTTACATAGGTAGCAACTTCGTTGCTTTGCATTCCTTGCATTTTTTGGATAATTTCTATGGGATTTACTCTTTGTGCTACACTGGTGTAAATTACCGCGCTAGCCATTATTTCTGCACTGGCTTTATTTTCTGTGATTTTTTCAAAGTGGCTTATTAGCACATCGTTTAAATCGGCGCTGATAGTAAAACCAGATTTAATATAATTATTAAAAAATATGCTGGCACTATCGTTTAAACGTGATGGTATAGTTATTTTTTTAAGATTAGCAGGATACGCCATACTCTATTAGGACCCTAATTTGTTTAACTGCCAATTATAGCCATCAAGCTCAGATTTAGAAACATTGATCTCATTCAATTTTCTCGCCACCGATAGCTGAGCCGCTGCATTCAGTTGCGAAGTTGTATTAATTTGTTCATTTAGATTAGCTATAACAGATTCTCTTTCGGCACTAGGCGGAGCACTTTGAGCTATACTCAATCTACTATTTAGATCGGTCAGTACCGAATCGGTGTTGGTTACTTGTGTTTGACTATTATCTAAGTCCATATATAAATTTTCGATTTCAGATCTTTTAACATCAATATTGTAATTTAAATCAATCTTGGCATTATTTTCATTGACTATTCCACCGGTGCTGGTCGGTCTTAATTCGTCTTGGTCATTTATAATTTGAAAATCAGCTTCTGCTATCTCGGGCCTAGGAGTTCCTGGATCAGAAGGAAACTGTGGATTGTAGTTACTCGGGGGATCACCATTACCTTGAGTAACTGGATTATAAACTGGATAATCGCCCTCGCCGATAGCATACGGAGCAAGATCAACTCCGGCTAGATCTGAAATACCCGACCTCACCGGAATTCCGGTATATTGATTGCTAATAAAAGCTTCGGTTGACGCCAGATTAGGAATGTTATATCCATTGTTACTTGTGGGCCTCATTGCTGAGCTTACGATGTTTTGAATTGTACCAGAAACTATTGTTCCTGCGACATTTGTTATTTCGCCTAAGACCTGTTTTTTAATATTCATTCCTCTGAGAGTATTGGCTGTGCGTGCCGTTTTAAAAATTGCACTCAAATAATTTTGATTTTCTAAATCTCTTAGTATATCAGATCCGCTATCCAACAGACCATTTGGACCAAAAATACTACGACTGCTGCCTGTAGCACGCAACGGACTAGGCGTTCTATCATAATATAGTGTTGCAAAACCAGACGGATTTCCTTCGCTAGTTCTTCCATTGCTATAAAGAACATGTTCATATTCAATGACCATTTCATGTGTCATTGTACCTTCGGGACCGTTTTGATGTTGGCCATGCCTAAACGACTTTATAACAGGGTTAATTAAAATATATTCGGTAAATTTTTTCTGATGTAGACTGTATATTCTAATACTTCTTAGATAATGAGTATGGCTTTCTTGTCTGCGTGTAAATCCAAAATTACCCGAATCTTGCGGTTCAAATTTATGATCTTCTCTATAATTTGACATGCCATGATCACTATCTCTAAAATAATACCTGTAGTAATCATACCAAAAATTACGTACAATGTTGGCATTGTCGTCATGGAATACGATAGTTATTGGATCAAATCTTATTTTACTCTGAACAACATTGGGTCTATTATAACTGTTATAAACTTTTGTCTCGACACTATATCGAGGCAGATCAGAATTTTTGACCATTAATCCTAGTTCAGTCAATGCCAACGTTTCTGCTACTGATCCAGTAGCCAAACTAGGATCTATGTCAAAAAATACATGGAATAAAAAAGTATTCTTAGGATTTAATCTAAAATGGTTACCAATGAAGATTTTGCTTGCATGAGCATAATCCCTTAGATTTTCTGCTGCTACACTATTTAGAAATGATCTAGCAGTAAATTTAGCAATGTCCCTGAAAATATCGGCCATTTAAGTATCCTATTTTTAATATTTATCAAAGAAAAAGGGACCCTAAAGTCCCTTTTCAAATTAATATTAATTTGTTTAAGTAGTAATTTTAAAACCAGGCTTTCGAGGAATCAGGGCACCAACACCAACAGTTCCATCTGTTTGCACAGCATTATCAAAACGTATTGCTAATTGGATTGTAACAGGATCATTATTGGCATAGTTTAATTCTTGGTAATTGGCTTCTTTAATATATGCACCATATAAAGTCCATGTCTCAAGAATTCCCACATCTTGTTGTCCATTGCCACCATCTAAAATTTCACACTTTAGTTGAAATTTGTAGTCACCGCCTGCTGCTGCACTAGCTTGTTCCATAAAGTCAAATTGTTTTTGCAGTTGTTCACCGATTAAACGAGTGACATTACCTCTTGAGTCATCTCGTATTGTACAGCTAACATCACCCCACGTATGCTTGCCTGCAATTCTCACAACACTGTTATAAACATGAACATCTGTATCGGCGAATGAAACCTGAGGACGATTAAAACTTACAACTTGTTTAGTTAACTCAATCGTATCAGGACTAGCACCGATACCAATAAAACTAACTCGGAAACGATATTGTAATTTGGGCATTAGCAAACCTTGATAACCATTGGTTTGGTTAGTTGCTAATGGTACTGTAAATTTATTTAGAGAGGCTAATGCCATTGTAATCTCCTAAGTCTCTTTCTAATATTTATCTTTTATTATCCGAATTTTTTCACCCCGGTAACAGGGTCTCCCCTGTTACTGTTAGGCTGTTTCAGCTGTATTAGCTCCCCCGGCTATAGTGCCCGGATTCTTTAAACGAATCGGAATGTAGATAAATTCTACTGCACGAACCGGTTCTACTGCAACATCAACATACAACTCGTTTCTTGCGATACGATCGCTGGTGTTATTAGTTTCATCACAAACAACAATATAATCATATACACCACGCTTGGCAACTAGATCGCTTAAAATTCCCTCTACAGCAGCCTTGACTTGATCACGAGTAATCTTATCATTAGGTTCAAACATAAACTGGTTACCAATACCTACAAAAATTGAACGTAAGTAGTTAACAAGTCTTGCCACATTAACTCTGTCCATTGATGTGGTGCTAGCTGCACGAGTCTTTTGACCATATGCTACTATGCCTGTTGTTGGTAACAATGTGATAGGATTCATACGATTTTCATACAAAGTATCACGTAGATTGTTGTTCAAACTTGTTCTTACAAACAATCCTGTTCTAGAGTTCACATAACCAATAGCGTTAGCATTATCAATTAAACCTCTACGAGTTCCTGCTGGTGCAAACCATTGATAAGCAACTTGATCATTGTACATGTAAGTACGTAACATCATGTGGCTTGGTGGCACTGCGATTTCGTTTCCGTTAAGATCATTTGTTAATGCGCTCGGATAATATACTGCCAAATACGGATTACTATTTGCCAGATAATTGTTACTATAATCAATAAAATCTGCACTATTAGGTCTCAATGAGAATGAAGTATCTCCAATTATAAATCCTGTATTAGCACGATCATTGTTTAATGCTATCAAGTTCGGAATCAATTCAGGATAACCAGGAGCAGCCAATAGATTATAATTGTAAACATCTTCACGTAAGAAAGTGCTTGAATCAACCGCTGCCTTCATAGCTTTTACAACTTCATTGCGTTGAGCACGTGGGCCCATATATGGTCGACCAAATTCATTGTAAGCTATAGTGCTAACCCAGGTATTACGCATTGTTGGTAATGTTTGTCCCGGATAGGCATCCGCATTGAAATAGTTAAGTACAAATTTCTTAACTGTAAATCCACTGCGTCGTGTATTAAACAGTAACGTTCCACGTGCATACAATTTAGGATTTGGTGCATCCAAGTCAACCCTGTCGTTCGACAACATGGTCTTTGTGCTAACTAAAGACCCTTTGATTGGATCAATAGTTCCTGTTGTGTCCCAACGAGCATCGGCGAATAATATACCATTTTGACTTACTCTATCTGAGTTATCAATTAATACCCATAATCTATTTGCAGCGTTATAGCGATATAATTTTGGATAATTAACCAAATCACTGGTATCTAGCCAAAGTTCGCCGTCTTTGAGATCTGTTACACCATCACTTTGGAATTTAGGCTCACTGGCAGTAACAAATACTCCATTGGCATTGGTCATGGATAAATTATACCCTCGAGCATCTGAACTTACATTGCGATATCCTCTCCATGCTGGTAACCCAGTCACTGGATGTAGATCATTTATCATTATATCAACTTCAGTTGCATCATCATAATACCAATAAGCACCGTCTGCTGGTGTAGCATATGGCTCTGTGCTGCTATACTGATAAGCTACTGCGCTAAAATTACTCAATACTACAGCATTTTGAGCGGCCGTTGCATTAACTAATCCTAATGTCGCACCAATTGTTCCGGTAACTCCTGTTGAAGGATTAATAAAACCTGCATCATTTATAGCAGAACCTGTTCCTGGATTCAAGGCAATTATTCCACCCGTTCTATGAACCAATGTTATAGTGCCAGACGATTCAACTAAAGCTGTTAGATTTGGAATATTAGCTGCTGTGACCGCTGCGACAAAAGCTGCCGCATTGGTTCCTCCCACTGAAATAATAGGACTGGTTGCAAGCACATCACTACCCGGTTGACTTGTTTGGATAGTAAAGGTATGTACGGCATTAAATGTAGGATTCGCAACTGTACCGGTTATTCTAGTCTCACCACGTAAACGTTGAGTAAAAATCTTATACCCTGCATGATTGGTAGCATCTGGTCTTGGGTTAGCTCTTACAAAAATACTACCTGCTGCAAGGTTCATTCCACTTCCGGCGCTATCGAGACCATTAATAGCTAAAATACCATCATTGTAAATCGGAGCACTAAGTGTGTTCCAAACTCTTGTAAACGAGTTATATCTTTTATAAACAAAGTTTGCTCCACCACCTTCTATGCTAGTTTTTAACCAAATACTGCCATCTGGCCTTCTAGTACTAGCATTTTTTCTCCAAGTAGGAGCAGTGTTAAAGTTACCACTATGCACAGCAGCTCTACGGAAAGTAACTGCACTAGATTGCCAATAATCTGTTGATGCATCTGTCCAAGTCCATGTTATGCCTAAACTTGTTTCTGTTACAGTTGTACCAAAAGCTGATAAGTTGGCGGGAGCGGCAGGTGGTTCTGGGAAAATACCTATTTTACTTAAAACATTTTGCGGACCGTCAGTCAACACAATAGTACCAACTGCGGCTGTAACATTAAATTCTATGTAATTGTTTACGCTAGATACAGTTACCCCACTGACATTAGCCAAAACTAAGGCATTTCCAAAATTAGCGACAAAGTCGCTGTAACTGTTAATGGTAGCTGTTGATGTTACAACATTACCATTTACAGTAAATTGTGTTCCTAAAGCAATAGGAGTTGATGTTACACCACTGGCTGTTTCTGTTTTGCTGCCTGTGGCAGCGGCGATGTCATTGGCCCAAGTTGATGTTCCTAATCCGGTCCAGGTATTATCGCGCAATTTTTTATAAAATAAAATATTATCCGATCCTAATACTACTGCATAGTCACCTATGCTACCAACACTACTGACCGGTACTGGTGGATTAGCGTTATTGACTAATGTAGCACCATAGGCATCTTGTGTATCAATAATTAATGGCTTTTTTTCCACGAACGGAACGCCCGGAACAGCTACAGTGTTTGTAAATTCAAATAATCCCCATTTAGTTAAACTTGTATCTAACCAATTTGAATTATTTACAATAGCGCCCACAGGACGAATACTACTACCGATCAAGGCATTAAGATCAACATCGGCACGTACCACCCAGGCACGATTGCCTAGACCTAATGCGCTATATGCTGCCATTAAACCATATTCATTTAACTCATCGCCGTGTAACGGTGTATCTGCTGCGCTACGACGGAATACAGGCACTCCGAATGTAGATGCTAGCTCACGTTGACTGCTGATACCATATACTCTACCAGCATTAGCCTTAATAGTTCCCGGAGCAATAACTCCATTTATGGTTTTGTTTTCGTTAGTAGCAATCACTACCATTGGTATGGTTGCAAGTGCTGATGGTAAATATTGACTCTCGTCAATGATTGTAATTTCTACTCCTGGTGATACTAGAGCCATGATCTCTTCCTTATAATAGTAGGTGTCTAAACTACCGTTAAAGTTATTTATTTTATGGACCCAAAAATCACCAGATTGACTGGTCCTTTACTGGTCCTTTAAAATAAATATTAGTATGGAAAGAAATCAATGTCCGCAGTGCCAAAAACGTCTTGTGGCGATAAATTACTATAGAAACAATCGAACGCATTATCGTAGCTTATGCACTCCCTGTATACACAAAAACAAACAAAAACAGGTTAAGGTACCATCGTGGGTACGATCGGGCTATAAGAAGGCCCTTAAATGTGATCGTTGCGGATTTAAATTTAAACTAGCTGACCAAAGCTCAGTTTATTACGTGGATGGCAACATTGATAATAATAATTGGCTTAACTTAAAAACAATTTGTGCTAACTGTCGAATCGAAGTAGCTAAATCTCGTTGGCGCCCATCTAATCTTACAGCAGATTTTTGATCTGAGAATATAATTGCTCTATAGTGCCGTTGTTATCTATAACTAAATCAAATTTAGTGGTTACCCAACTATACTCACTTGGGTGTACACTAGGCCAATAAGTCTTCATTGTATCTACGCCATCTAGGGCATCTTCATACCATTTGGGTTTTGGACCTCTTTCTACACAGACTAAAAGTCCTTGGTTCGATCTTATTGCTTTTACTTCGTTTGGAAATCTAACATCGCTTATAACAATGTTGTCACTACTTTGTCGTAGTTTATTCTCTAAACTAGCTACCCAAATTTCATCATGAAAATAATTCCTACAAACATCAGTTCCCCAGTATTGTAGAATCCATCTGGGAGTTAAGCCGGGAATACACAATCGTTGAGCCCACCATTGGTCAACTTGCTCACGCCATTCTCTGCTTTGGCGTGTTCTACCTTCTAGCATAGTTCTATCCCAACCAAAAACTGCTGCCACAGCATCTTTTAGAGTGCTTGCAAAACTTTCACGTCGAAATTCGTGATAATTTACTAGATAATCTGCTACGGTATCTTTGCCTGAGCCTATAAGTCCAGATATTCCAATAATTTTAGCCATGTAAACAGTATAAAGGCGCAGACAGTGTCTGTCAACCTAAACACCATATTTGTTTTTCTTTATTTTACCAACTGGACTTACTCTGTTAACACTATCTGGTTCTAAGCTGCGATGATCTTTAACTACTTGATCTACATTTGTATTAACTACATCAAAAGCCTGATGTAACATCCTATGCTCTAGTTCTGTAAAAGGCACTGCAACATTATTGGTATGAAACCACGTACGATCATCTATGTCTAATTTTTTATCAGTTCCGTCGGCCATTGCAGAGGCCATGCCAACTCTATAAAAATTATAGGTACCATTGGTATGATAACCATCTCCAAATGCATGAGTTCTGTGCATGGCATTGGCTATGCTTTTTTTTAACTTACCTTTTTTACCCGGTTTACCTTCTATTACAAATTCATCTGCTCTCATTATCCTATCACCCAAGTCAATGGCATACTACCGTCTATGTAAGTCTTGAGATCTTCCTCAAGTTTTTGCATTTCTTCTTTACTTTCTGCAATTAACGCAGTTCCATTTAACTGCGTACCGCCTTGCGGGCCAGCTAGACTAGCAAATTTGCTACGAGCCTCACCTAAAATTCCCTTAGCAAAACTGTATGCGTAATCCTGAATCCATGGATATATCATATGATCATTTAACAACATAATATCTGGCTTGTAATTATATGTGTGGAGTAGAACAACTTCTGCCGGTTCATCTGAAACCGGACTGTATACTTCAGTTTTCCTTAAACCAAACAAACTTATTGTTGTATCTGCCAGTTGATTTGTAGCAACAATCGTAAATGTATTAGTAGCAACATTAGCAGTGGCTATAGTATAGCTACCGTTGTAACCAGTAACCGGACAATTTCTTATAGTTACACTATCCCCTACACCGACTTTCCATTCATCTTGAGTGATTAAGGTAATTATACTGCCGACGGCAGTTCCACTGGATGTCATACTTTGCAATCTTATATACTTTTTGCCTGTTTCAGGGATCTTTCTAACTAAAGTAAGTTTTCGTGTAGCAGGATTAAACGTAAAATTAATGTGCCCACCGAACATTTTCATGGCTTGTTCCTGATACTGCACAAACATTTCATAGTTAGCCAGACCACCTACTCTACCAGCTACTAACATATAGGTGTTTAAATAACCAGAAGCAAAAGGTTCAAACTGACTAGCAGTTGTACCTGTAACAGATCCTATACCACGGCGGAACACTTGCCTAACTTGCGTAATTTCTCTAGGCAAAATGTATTCTTGTGTTTCTGGCAATAGCTCTAAAAAGCAATAACTTTCTTCTACACTATTATTGGCTCGCTGTCTGTATTTAATTAGAGCTTGACGTATGGCTAATTCGTAATGATCTTTATCCAACTCAACATCAACTAAACCATCTGCCAGTCTAAGACGAATATAGTCAATTATATCATTTTGTTTTGACACTAAAGAACTGTCAACTTGCGAATCTTCAAATTTAATAGGCCCAGGACCGCCTAAGCTCTGGGCTGCTATTGAACCTCTTGAATTTAGTCCTGGTTTAATTATTGGCATTATATGGATCCTGTGATATTGTATTTACCGCAGGACCCCGAAGTTCATCCAACTCTTAGTAAGATGGTTTCCTCGTTTAATCTACCATTAAGTACTACTTCAACCGCCTTAATATCTTTTAAGAAACTACGTAATGCAACCTTACCTGCTTTAGCAAAGTCTTTTAATTGTTCCTCAGGCTTTCTTAGCGTCTTAGCCACACTTTTTACTTCATCGTAGCCAACAATACTTGTACCTTTTATACCAAGTTGTCCCATGGCCTCTGCAACATAGCGTCCTAGCTTTCTAGTACGGGTGTTATAGATCCAAAGCTCTTGACTACCTATAATATCAACTGGGTTAATACTTACTAATCTAAGTTTAGCGTCCGATTTATTATACTTTAGTTTAGATACAACCTTTTCTTTACTAGGAGCCTTACGTACTCGAGCTTTTTTAACTGCTTTTTTAACACCACGATATTCTTGTATGGCGGCAAGTAAGTCAGCAACAAACCTGCCAATTCTAGAAAAGTCTGTTTTTTTGTAATGCTTATAAGCCTCGGTGAGCTGTACGTCCTTGCGCCCTTGTGCCTCAGCTAATTCTAGTACACGATTTTCGTAGACCTGTGCAATTTTGTTAAGTTGACTCTGTGGTACATTGTTTTTAGTAAGAAAATCATAGGGACGAAAGTCAACAGTTTGACCTTTAATAACTTGGTCATAATGGCCTTCTATTTCTCCTATTAGTTCGCTGGTCTTTTCTTGTAAACGATCTTGTATTGTTACTTTACGCTCTACTACTTTACCAGCAGACAGCACAGCAGGTTCACCTGTATCGCCACTGTTAGCGGCCAAACGTAAACTATATTCAACTTGGTCATGTATATACTTGACATGCTTGTCTTTCAACGGCATACCTTTTCTATGAGCCATTATTAGGCTACAAGGAGTCATTATAATGTATCTGTCACCGATTCTTTCAAATCGGTTGATGGTATCTTTATCAAACTTACTATTACGTCTAAGCCAGTCAACTAGATATTTTCTGGTGTCTTTGGTGCTGTAATGATAATTGTAATACTGAAAACTTTTACGTAGATGATGGTCAAAATTATCATCGTCGAATTCAAGTGCTCGCTCAGTGTCCCAATTTGGCTCGGGCCCTGTGGCTTTTTCGTCGGCTGTTAGAAGTCTGGCACTAGGTTCTTTTTTCCTAGGTACTTTAATTCCCTTAATTATAGCCATTTGCTACTCCTAAATTGACAATAATGCAATTGTAACATATTGATCAAGGCTTGTCACTGATTCTTCGAACTTGTTGCGTAGATCCAACAAATGTCTACTAGGACGTCCTGTACGCATAAAATTGACATTTTCCTTACTAATTTCTCTAAAAATGTTGTCGCAATTACGCAACATTCGTTTGAGATCTCGCTTGACTGACCAATTGTCGATTTTAATTATTCTGCTATCAAGTTCTTTGTATATTTGCAGTGTTTCTTCGTACATGGCATTATTATATATCCTTTTTGTTGTCCCATCAACCTTAATTTACCATAAATAACTTATACTAATAAGGATGAGTTGTGCCCAGATTAAGTCTTTGGAAAGATGGTGTTCGCGGTCGAGACTACCAATTTATAGACAGAAGAATTTCCGAAATGTTTACTATTTCGGGCACCGGCGTTCTAGTACACAAATACCTAGGACCCATTGATCAAGGTCAAAGTGACGATGTTACCCGTCCATCATATACCAATGACAGCGAAAGAAATATACAAGATTTACTATTTTTAGAAAATAGAGATAGAAAATACGACACCGATGTATATAAATTACGAGGAATTTATCAAGTCACCGACAATGCTTTTGATCTTACACAGTTTGGATTGTTTTTGCAGACAGGTACACTTTTTATTACCTTTCATATCAACGACATGATCACTATTTTAGGTCGTAGGATTATGAATGGTGACGTTCTGGAATTGGAACATCTAATAGATTATGATACTCTTGATCCAGATTTACCTATAGCTTTAAAAAGATTTTTTGTAGTTTCTGACTGTACAAGGGCGGCCGAAGGATACAGCCCAACTTGGTGGCCGCATTTATGGCGTTGCAAGATCAATCCATTAGTTGACAGTCAAGAATATAAAGACATATTAGATAATTTAATTACCGTAGACACGCCCGAAGGTATTCCTGAAGAATCAACTGAATCTCTGCGAGATATATTAAGTACCTATAATCAATTGAACGATATAAACGATATTATTGTGGAACAGGCGGAGGTGGAGATTCCAACCAGTGGTTATAGTGTAAATGAATTTTATCATAAACCAACCGAAGAGGACGAAACTCCAAATTATAAAGTTAATGCATATCTAAGTGGTACAGGTGTTCCTCCCAATGGCATAATTGCTACGAGTGGTATCGCCTTTCCGTCTAATCCTGACGTTGGCGACTATTGCCTTAGATTAGACTACAAACCAAACAGACTTTTTAGATATAATGGAACAAGATGGATAAAGATCGAAGATGCCGTGAGAACCAATATTACTAATAATAGTGTAGATAATAAAACTCTACGTAATAGTTTCCTTACTAATAGTACCACCTTTGTTGACAGACGTGGTAATACTCAACCAGAAAAACAAAGCCTACATGATTTATTAAAACCTAAAGTCGATTAATAATGAGTACATTTTTTTATTCAGGTCAAGTACGTAGATTTTTACAACAATTTATAAGATTAGTCAGTAATTTTGAAGTACAGCTTGGCAAAAACCGTCAAGGTGTTAGTACATTGTTAAAGGTACCAGTCTATTACGGAGATAGTACCAGACAGGTAGCTAGCATACTTAATCTAAACAGTGAAAATAAATTGCATTCGGTACCAGCAATGACTGTTACCATAAACCAAATCAAATATGATAGGTCTAGAGTGCAGGAACCTTATCATGTAAGTAAAGTACAGGTAAGACAAAGAGCCTATGACCCAGATACCGGAGACTTTACACAATATCAAGGAGATATGTTTACTGTAGAGAGACTAATGCCTGTGCCTTACATGTTGACCCTAAAACTTGATGTATGGACAAGTAATACAGAACAAAAGTTACAATTATTTGAACAAATCAGTGTATTGTTTAATCCAAGTTTGGAAGTACAAAACAGTGACAGTTATGTTGATTGGACAAGTCTTAGCTATATTACTCTCACAGACATAAATTGGACCAGCAGAAATATTCCAATGGGTGCCGAAGATGTCATTGATGTAATGACTTATAACTTTGAGTTACCAATTTGGATTAGTGCCCCGGCCAAAGTTAAGAAGATGGGCGTTATACAAAAAATTATTGCCAGTATCTACGATCCAAACGACCCTATTGAAAATGGTGCAGACACATTTGATATAGAAGCTAGTATATTAACTGGTAGACGAATTTTTACTCCGTTGAATTCAAGTATATTATGGATAGGTAATTACCTAAAACTGTACTTGTCAGATAATCAAGTTCAATTTAGAGACACTATAGATCCCAAATTAGAGGTAGGAAATTGGTTTGTAGCAGTCAGACACTACGGTGAACTGGCAAATTATCCGCCCGATGCTGATTTATTAGTCAATGGAATAACACAAATTCGTATAGAAACTGATAGTGGTACAGTAGTAGGAACTGTGGCCTACCATCCCACCGACGAAAGTTTATTGATCTTCAATGTCGACGCAGATACTTTACCTGTCAACACTTTGGATCCTGTCAATGCTATAATTGATCCATTTAATCTTACAATAACAGCAAATTTAGAATCTCCTTCAACAGGAGATAGATATCTTATACTTAATCCAATCGGTCATCCCGACAATGATGATGCAGATCCAACCGACATAGATGGTCCTGAATTTTGGAATAGAGCAGGTCAGACACAATTAATTGCCCGTGCCAGTGACATAATTGAATGGGATGGTGTCAAATGGTTTGTAGCCTTTGACAGTGCTGGCACCATCAGTATACAATATGTAACTAATTTAACTACAAGCATTCAATATAAATGGAAAGACTATCAATGGACCAAAAGCGTAGAAGGCCTTTATGGCGTAGGGACATGGAGCCTCGTAATATAACACAGGGCGTAGGCGCATTAATCTATGCTAAAGATACTAAACGTTATTTGTTTCTGTTGCGTCAAGGGAGAAGTTGGTCCATGACCTGGGCCTTACCGGGTGGACGTGCGGAAGTCAATGAACGCATGGATAAGGCCTTGGCTCGTGAGATACAGGAAGAATTGGGAGGTACTATACCCGATGCTGAACTTATTTTAATAGAAAGATTTGTCAGTACCGATGGTAAATTTGTTTATTATACTTACTTTATTTCAGTTGATTATGAATTTGTACCAGTGCTCAATCACGAACACATAGGCTATGCTTGGTTGCCAATTGAACATGCCCCAAAACCCTTGCACCCGGGATTAGCAAGAAGTTTTGCAAGTCGATCAGTGACTAGTAAGCTCAACAGTGTTTGTGCAAAATAATTATTTTAGTCTGAATTGTGAGGTTGGTGGTGTGAAGTTGCTGGTATAGCGAGCGTAGCCTCGGGTGATGCGGAAGTCTTGCATGTATCCTTGAAAAGTTTCTGCTCCGGAGGCACTGTGTGTTCCATCTTTACCCACATACCAGCCCACCTGTGAACTGATATCTGCTGTAAAACTTGTACTTGATCCAATTTGTGACCCATTTAAATATATTTTTAATGTGCCAGATGATCTTACATAAGCAACGTGCTGCCAAACATTTATAGTAGGTTGCACAGCAGAATTAAGTATAGCAGTTGAATATGTGTGTAAATAAATTCCATTGGAATTAGACCATAAACATCCCAATGTGGTATTAGCGGTATTATCTGTTCTATTTGATACAATTGCTATGCCATTTGTAGTTGAGATTTTTGTTGGATAAATCCAAACCTCAATGGTAAAATCTCCAGTACCAAATGGTACTAAAGGTGTATTTGGAGAAAATAGATAATCCCCCGTCCCATCAAACGCCATACTGCTACCACCCCACCGGCTCTGCGCCGTACTTATCTTGGCATCCCCCACCGTCTCCAGATCATTCCGGCTGGTGGCATCGTAGATACCGCCGTTGGTGAAGTTGAGTAGGAGGCTGGTATTGGCAATGTTGGTGACGGGTGCTGTGGGAGGAGTGAAGTTGGAGGTATAAACAGTAACGTTTTTAACAACACGCAGATTACTTATGTAGCCTACTATCGGACTGGCGCCAGTATCTCCTGCGGCTACGCACAATCCTTGAACATTTTGTGTGCCGCCAAGGCTAAATGTGGCATCCAACACTCCATTGAGATAAGTTTTACAAGTAGTTGCATTGGTTAACACATAAGCCACATGAGTCCAGGCATTGAGAGGAACAGCCAAAGTACCGGTATACCCAACAGCAAAATAACTTACACCTAAACGTGTTGCTCCACCGGTGTTTCCAAATCCAAAAGCCAATCCACTTGTACCACTAGTTCCTCTTGGTGCTACTAATAAACCAAATGCGCCACCACTAACATTTGTGGTCAGGTAAACCCAGGCCTCTACAGTTATTGTCCCACTTCCAGAATCTAATACTGCTGAGTTAGTTGCTGCCGTTAAGAAATCCCCCGAGCCATCAAAATATGCTGATCCACCGTGCGTCACTGCCGAGTATGTGGCAGTTGGGGCAAAGGGTGAGAAGGCTTGTATTATCGGAGAGTTCACACCGGTTATGGTAACATCACTGGGTCCGTTATCTTTGAATCTATTATCTTGCCATAATAAAAGTTGTACACCAGTGGCACCTTGGCTGGTTGTAGTTAATGCGTTGGTAGGAGGAGCGAATACCTGTGTACCGCCTGTGGTAGATGCTGTTTGGTATAAAGTAGGCACCGATCCTATACATAATCTAAAATTACTAATGTAGGTTTCTGTATAATTCCCGGGATATTGAGTGGAACCAAATGTTGTTGCCACAGTACCATTGATATTTTGTGTAACGGTTGCACTGAATTTTAATATTCCATTTAGAAAACCTCTAAGATTTCCGCTTTGTCTAGTCATTAATACATGAGCCCAATTACCTGTATAGTCACTTGCCTGTGTGGTAAGATTATTTCCATAAACTGTAGTTCCTTGAATAGCTACGATTACTTCTAAACTATTGCTTGCGATAGTACCAAAAGAAAGTTCTATACCATAATGTCCTGCGGGACCCCAACCTCCCTGATGAGACCAAATCCTGCTATAATCGGCAGGTCTTCTTATTACATTAATCCAGCATTCAATCGAAAAATCTCCAGTTCCAATAGCTCTGCTGGCAGCATAGGGCACACTGGCATAACTGTTGGTTCCATTGGTATAGAGGCTCCACCCCGTCTGACTAAACGGTGAGAACGTACCTTGTGTGGCGTTGCCGTTGCGGGTGATTAAAAAGTTGTTAGAACTCGAATCTTGAAAACTGTGATTATTGTGGGGTTGGCGATTTTGTAGGGTCAATAATTGTGTATTGGCTATGGCTGTGAGCGGTGCTGTAGGAGGTGTGAAATTAGCAGTATAAAGTGCAGATCCTTTTACTATTCTAACTTCAGCAATATAACCTT
>Ga0214917_10002178_pt1 | contig 24305 bp, 26 predicted proteins | sample LL_1208_BB_MetaG_FD_177983 | JGI IMG/M metagenome (GOLD analysis project Ga0214917, IMG submission 177983) | Freshwater microbial communities from Lake Lanier, Atlanta, Georgia, United States - LL_1208_BB | ecosystem: Environmental > Aquatic > Freshwater > Lake | place: USA: Georgia | collected...
GGGGTCGGGGATACGGCAGGGAGATCCAGGAGCGATGCAGCAGGCGGGTCAGATAACGAGTTACAGGGACAGAGAAGAAACGGTCGGATGGAGACGTGTTGCCGCCACGCCCAATCAGAAAATGGTGAGTTATTTTTCCAGTTGTCTGGAGGTGCTTGGGATACAGGAGGAGGTCGCCTTAACGGAAGATGCTCTAAAGAAAGCCTATAAGCGTGCGGCAATAGGTGCACATCCTGACAAGGGCGGATCAGAAGAACAGTTTGAGGCGGTCACACGTGCCTATGCCTATCTCAGTGAGATTCTGAGAAGAATCAAAGGTGGAAGAGAGAAAGAGGGAGTTGTGGAGGCACCTGCAGTTCTAAATCAGGGGAGACAGACGGAGGCTGAAAATTGGAAACACGTAGAGCCTGTTCGTCTGAATCCCAAAAATCTGGATATGAATGCCTTCAATCAGATGTTCGAAAAGACACATATCCCTGAACCAGACAATGATGGTTACGGAGATTGGCTGAAGAATGCAACAGGAGCAGCAGAGGATGTGCCGAAATTCAGTGGCAAATTCAACCGCGATGTTTTCAACTCTATGTTTGATGAGCGAGCAAGAGCAGAGGCCGCACGAGGACCAGATGGAGGCAAAAATTCAGCACTCATACGTCATCCAGATGCGATGGCACTATTGCCAACAATGGGGGTAGAAATAGGAAGAGAAAGACCAGGAGATTATACGGCAGCGCCGAATGCGAAGCAGCAGTTTACAGACTTGCGTGCGGCCTATACGACGGATGCAACATTTAGTGGTAAAGTGGCCGATGTGCCAGTGGAAGATAGGAAACTGGAGGTGTATAGGGCACAACGTGAAAAGGCGCCTGCGCCATTGGTGGGTGCAGAATTGGAAGCATTGCGATCTAGTGAACAGGCAATAAAGCAAAGAGAAGAATTACGTCAACGACGTGCTGCAGAACAGGCAATAATGGAAGGACGTTATTTTGACCGAATGAAACAGCTGGTGTTGACCAATCAGTAGGAAGAATTTTGCAAAGATGGCATAGATAGGAATGGCCGATGGTGGTGGAGCAGCATTTAACACACTAGCAATGGCACTGGTAGGGCTTTTGCTAGTAAGTTTAGTACTAGGTGGTATATACAGTTGGCATAAGATTCGTACAAATCCTTTTACGGATCGTGGTTTATTCGGACAAGGAATGAACAAACCTGTGCTGTGGCTGTACTACGATCAGAGTGATGTAAACAGTCGCTGGTGGAAGGATTTCGGTGCAAGATCGGATCGCGCACTCAATATGCCATTTTTAAATCTTTGCTACGAGACAATTGTGACAAGGAACAGAGGTGACTATCGCGTTGAAGTGATAGGTGGTCTTCAGGGAGTGGCAGAACTGCTGGGAGGGTATGAGAATATGCCGCTCCGGTTGCGAAATCCTATTGCATCCGTAAATGAGGCCGAAATGAATTGGATACGTGCGGCAGTTTTGGCGAAATATGGTGGTCTATGGCTGTCACCCTATTCCGTCTGCCTCCAGAGTTTCGGAAAATTGCCGACGAATAAAGTTCGGTTCTACGGAACGGACATAGGAGAAACATACAGTGGTTCCGCGGGGACGAGTGTACCAGGATTGAATTGTATCTGGGTGCCACGAGCGGCGCATCCAATGTTCGTGGAATGGGAACAGATGTGCAGAGCTCGCCTGGATGGCCAGCGGGGTGGGCAACAGATACGGAGAGATGCAAACTGGGACTGGGTTGCGCTGACGGCGAAATACGCAGACATAGAGGTGGATGTGCACGCAGAATTGGCGAGAAAACGGGGCGGTCGGAGAATAGAGCTGGAAGATCTACTCGCCGCTGGCCAAGAAGGCCGCATACCTTTCGCCATACCGGGACACGCAGTCTATGTCCCAATATTTTGGCCAGAGCTGAGAGACCGAGAGTTTTTCGGCTGGTTTCTGAGAATGTCCGAGCAACAGATAATGGAATCAGATTTAGTCATTCGGGATCTCTTCCTCAAAGGTCTGAAAGATGGTGTGTAAAAGGGATAATAGAGAAGTATTACCTTTGCAATAGGCAATCCAGGCATTAGTAAGAAAAATATTTACAGTAATATTCTGTTCAATATGATGAGATCCGAAAAGTGTGTGAATTGTTTTAAAAGATTCTAGAATATCCTCAAAAGTGTATCCTAGATTCCAGATATGAATAACATTTTTCGTTGCAGTAACGAGATTTCTTTCCTGAATGGCGTTCAAAAGAGGAACAAAGTCAATATAAAACGGCACAGAGCAAATAATCTGCACTAGTTTTAAAGTAAGCGGTATTGATAAGTGGACAGTTATATTTTTAATAATCTGTAATATGCGCAGCATTTCTGCGATATTGTTCTGAGAAACATTGAGGATCCAAGACCACATTTCAGAGGTCAATTCGATGCCACAGATTGTATGAAAATCTGACAGGTGACAGAGAGGATTGACTATCTGCATTTGAATATGTATGCATCGCGACTGCAGAGCAGGAATAAGATCTTCAACAGAATTGCCTATGAAAATAAAGCGAGTAATATGGGAATGGGTTTCCATCGGACGACGAAGAGCCTGTTGCGAGATATGCGGTAGACCGTCCACATCATCCACTATGACCCATCTCCAAATCTTGGTTGCATCGTGTTGAGGTAGCATCATTTGCCGAATAAATAGGGAGACCTGGCCGCGAATTGCCTGTATACCTCTATCCTGTTCCGAGCCCAACATTAGACATTCGTCATTTGTAAATGGCCAATTACTAGCGTCTTTGCGATTAGTCGCCTTTGCATATTCCTGCAAAAGTTCGCGGACTAGAGTGGTTTTACCTGAGCCCGCTGGACCAGTTATGAAAAGATGACACGGAGTTTTCAATAGTTGTAGACATTTATCCCAGACCTCCCTCTGCCCTATTAGATGGGCCATTAGGTTGAAATCAGAAAAGGTGCTTAGGTTCATATTGGCAGTCTAAAAGAGGGAATCTATTGAAAAATAATGGGAAAAGTGGATTTGTATAAGGAACTTGAAATAGCAAGAGGGGCAAGTGTAGCAGAAATTAAGAAGGCATATTATGCACTCGCGAGAGTACATCATCCAGATAAAGGTGGTGATGCAGAACGTTTCAAGAAAATCCAGCAGGCATTTGATGTTCTGAGCGATGAGGATGCGCGTCGTGTATATGATATGACGGGACAGATTCCAGGGGCATCCGAAGTGGTTGGTGCTGGTGCTGGTGGTATGCCGTTTGGAATGGGTATGGGTATGGGTGGAGGAGTACCATTTGATATTGGAAGTCTATTTGGAATGTTTGGGCATCATATGGGAGGGGGAGGAGGAGAAGGAGGAACGAGACGGCGTGGAGGAAAACCGCCACCGAAAGTTGAAAGAATACGCCTAGGATTGGCGCATTTTTACAATGGGCACACGTTTCAAATCAAGTTGGATCGGCAAAAGATGTGTGGTTCGTGTGGCGGAGACGGTGCGGCGCGGAAAGAAGCGTGTAGTATGTGTGGAGGATCTGGAAACCACGTACAGACGCACAATATGGGTGGAATGATTATGCAAACACGTGGGCCGTGTGCAGGATGTATGGGTGCAGGACACAAAACTGTGGAAAAGTGCGGAGCTTGCTCTGGCCAGGGTAAGATAAATGAGAAACGCACATTGGAGGGTGTCATACAACCAGGAATGCGTTCAGGAGAGACGATTGTATTTCCAGAGGCCTGTTCTGAAAGTGCTGAATGGGAGAGAGCAGGTGATCTGCAATTGGTGATAGAGGAGGAAGAGAATATATACGGATGGCGGAGAATGGGAGATGCTGGACAACATTTGCAGCGGGAGGTGGAGATAAATTTAAGTGAAGCGCTATTGGGTGTACGAGTGAAATTGGATGGACATCCAGGTTGGGAAGAGGGACTCTTTATTGACATTCCTGCTGGTTCATTTACGGGTGAGAGATATATGATTGTGGGACAGGGAATGCCGATAAAGGGTAGAATAAATCAATATGGTGATATGTATCTTATGATTAAAATGGTACCGAAACTTATGGAGAAAAGACTCCTCGGGGGAGAGGTGGTGCAGCGAGGACTCAAGGAAGTGTTTGAGGGTGGATTGAGGAAAGTGGAAGGTGCCGTGGAAGAGGATGTTCAGAAGGAGCTATTGCCTGTGAAGATGGATTTCTAATTTTGTTGCAAACTATGTACACAGACGAGATGAGAAGTAGAAATATTTCAGTAGAACTCCGTATTTCCATAGCAAGATCATTATTTACTATTGCCCAAAGTAACCAGATACCAGAGCTAAAGGAACTGATTATACAGAAAACGAGGGAATAGGTGTTCGTACTTTTATTTTTATATAGCAAATACATAAAAATAAAACGTGCAAGAATTGAAATAGAAATAGCCGAATAAGGAAAAGATCCAGTGTCCATATTTAGGCCCAAGGTTTACCCTGATTGATATCACGCGCCTTGGCATCCAGATATTCAACAGCTGCACCGCGATAGTCGGGATTCAGACCCGCCGCGTCGTACTGTGCCTTACTGGAGAGGAGCATCGCGGGGGCATTCACGGGCGCATAGCCAAGAGCACCACCGCGGGTCTTACGGTGACTGCGGTGACGGTGAGCGCGACGATGGCTCTTCTTATGTTTGCGGCTACGGTGTTTGCGGCCTCGGCCGCCCATCTGTGCCGTAGAGGTTGACGCTGACGGCATCTGATCAAACGGAGGATCACGCAGACCACGTACATCTGCAATGGCCTGCAGCGTGCCGTCTACCATAGCCGGGGCGCGCATATCCGCAGGAAGTGCCATAGCATCCTGTACACTAGCGGGATAGGGTGCAACACCACCGTGCTGGCCCTGGTGGTAGGTTTCATAATCTACGCCCTGGCCGAGTGACATACGGGACGGCCAAGAACCAGCGAGGCTGTAGGTGACAGGAGCTACACCACCACGACGACGTTGAGTGTGACGACGATTGTGATGAGCCTTACGGCGAGACGCGTGCGCAGTTGCGCGCTTCACAGGATGCTTCGCCATTCTATTTTGAACACACGGAAAAAATAGGAGATATAAGTATATAAATGGAGCCCCAGTGGATGCAGTCAATTTCTAGTAACGTAGTATGTAACTACTTCTATTTCTTCTTTGTTGCCTATGCAGTTCTTGCGGCGGTCACTGTACTAGGTATGATCGGTGTGTTAGCATTCCTGCGTCTGCCTAAGCCAATGTTGATTGCCTCAGGTTTCCAGGGACTACTGGTGCTTGCATTGGCAGCGACGACTGCCCTTTTCCATTATCTGATCTGCGACCGCGCACTTTTGGCCGCGGCTGCGGCGGGACCTGTGGCGGGACGGAAGGCTGTACCTCGAGCAACTCCAAGCTTGAATCCTGATATGACATCGTAAAGACAGTTTTACCTTTGAGTGCGAGACGTTCTGCAAGAGCTTCGTACCGTGTGGAACGCGGTGATAGAAAGACTAGAAGATGAGTAGCCTCTGATTGAATACGACTGTCGCGCATTATAACGGCGGCTTTCCCACGTGTGCGCCAGTCTGCCTCAAATGCCTGATAATGAATCCGAAGACTTTCAGCCCAAGATTGAATAAAGATAGATGATGTTCCTTCAATAGGCACAAGAACTTTGTCGGGAAGACGACCAAGTTCTTGTACGATTGGTGTGAGTATATTGTCAATTAGATACTGTTCTTGAATAGCAGATCGTGTTCCCAGAATACCTAGAATAATGGGTTGTGGCTCTCGCGGAGGTGACAAATCACGCGACATTGTTCACAACGGAAAATTTTAATTGGAAATAAAATCAATTTTTTGCGTTCTACTCGTCGAAAGCCTGAAGAGCACTCAGATTAAAACGACGCTTCTGAATCTTTGAATGGACGATGTAGAGGGAATTCTCAGTAAGAACAATGAAATCATCGGCCGACTTGTAAAGCTTGGTGACATTGGAAGTGAACTCCTCTCTTGACTTTACCAGCACCTTTTCCTTGGTCTCAGCATCCTCGCCGACAAATGCACGGCCATTTGCGGAATCTGTGTAATAGTCCAGCAGAATCGGACGATCATCCTTCATTGCGATTTTAGCTGCCTGCATAAGAGTCTGAGGAGACGGGAAAAAATCCTGAGGTGCCTGAGGTGCAGTGGTGGTAGTTGCGGGGGGTGCCACCACCGCGGCTGCTGTCTGCTTCTCGGAAGGTGCAACTTGCGTGACTGATGTTCCTGATGCACGTGACATTCTGCAGGCATCGGACAATTCGTTTATTTTGCCGAAACGCGTTGCGCCTGTTGAACAAGAACCGTAGAGCAATGTTTCTTGAACACCCGAATCAAGAAATCATATGCAGCCATAATCTGTTCCATTTCTCGCGCACCCGTAATAATAATTGTGCCCGTTCGGAATAGACTCATTGTGATCCTTTTACACTCTCCCTCGCCATCTCCAGAACCCTGACCTTTGCAATGTGTTTTACACGTACATACACCTGGCTCTGTTGACTGCTTGTTATAGAAAAACTTGGTATTGACACCTTGATAAATCGTCTTTTCAAGCATACTGAACAAATTGTACTCATTGATAAAGATCTTATGAAGAGAATCTTGATTGATATTAGTGGAAATAGAGAAATCGGTGTTAATAAGAGGTACACAGATTTTCTGAAGTGAAATTGGCATAGGACTACTAAATGGAGACGTGGGCAATCCTTGAATAATTTTCAAAAGAAACATAACAGAATCAATTGCAAACTGTTTGGAAGTGACACCAGTCAATTGTATCCCACCGTTTGCAAACAGTTTAATATTCACTTCCTTATAGAAAGGCTGACCTCGCACAATAAATTGATTCGAAGAAGTGGGTTGAGGAATCTGATCGGACGGAACAAGTTTTCTTAGAACAACCGTGGATTGGTTAAAGAATGATTTTGGTGTTATTTTCCGATTTGTGAAAAGATCCTTGTGACCGACGCCAAGAACCTGCCCTTTGTGCTCGTACTTCAGTATACCCTCATCAGGATACCAAATAGGAATAAGATGAGAATGTATTTGCTCAAATACTGTATCAAGATTTATGGCTTGCCCCCAATTTGCAGTGACAGTCATCGTGCTCACACGAAGAGGTGTCTTTATAATGAGAGAAGAGGAGACAGGAGAGGAGACAGCGGCAGCGGCGGCAGCGGCAGTCGCCATTTTCAATTATCTGTACCTAAAGCAAAATATGCTTTAAGCCCCCCCTCAAATTTTATTACGAAACTGATGTATAAGTTGTTTGAAATACGGAACAAGAATATTATCAGGCTGAGAATTTTCAATAAGAATAATTAGATTATTAATGCTATGTAATATTTCGGAATCCAAACAATCAAACTTGTTCATTATTAAAATCAGTTCAAGCAATATTGAATGAAGATCCGTATTAGATTCTAAAAGAACGGAATCAAGTTTGGAAGAATGTTCGTGTAAATAGGAATACATACGCTGTTCTATTGCAGGTGCTTTGGAAACTTGCCGCATATCGCCACGTAGAATGTCATTTACTGCAGAGATAGGGGATTTGCGTGCAGAAACAGGAGGATCATATCTTATCTTTAACAGTCTTTGACGAAGTTTCGGATGAATACGAGATTGCGAATTGCAGATCAGAATAACACATACATCTTGTGGTGATGTTGACAGAACAGTCTGAAGAGAGAGCTGTGCCGCCTCAGTAAGAGTTTCGCATTCGTCCAAAATAAGAAACCGAGGAGTGGTTCGCTCGTGAGATTCACGCCAATCTACACTAATAAACGGATACACTTTTTGACGTATGGATTCAAGAGATCTCTCATCTGCTGCATTCATTGACATACACATCAGTGCCTTTCGGTCGTGCCAAATCTGGTCAACAAGCCAGGCTGCACTTGTCGTTTTACCAGAACCTGGAGGGCCAAATAACATAAGATGTTGTAGAGTTGTAGGATTTTTTACAAAAAGAGAGAAACATATCCGCACCCGCTCACACCAGAAATTGGGCGAAATGTTCTGAGACATTATATTGATTTAGGAACTCTGGTTTATATTGTCTGGATCGCCAAGCACAAAGGAGGGTCTAAAAAAGAAACACCTACCAGTTCTAGAATGTCTGGACGAGGGCGAAAGAAAAATACGACAACCAAGCAGGATGAAACCGTGGTGCCGACAAAGAGGGGGGGGACAAAGAAGAAGCAGTTCCCTGTCGTTGCTGTTGTGACACAGGATGGAATAGAGGGGACGCTTCAGCCAGAATCACGTCGTCCTCTTATTGCACATTTACCTATACAGAGTCGTGATGTGATCTTTCACGATGCACCGATAAAATACGATCCTGCACCACCCAGTACAGTTGAGCCTTTTAATTCTGTTTTTGATAATCCTTTTGCGGATCAGGCAGAAGTGGTGGTGAATCCGCCAATGGAAATTGAGAAAGTGGAGAAAGCGCCTGCAGTAGGTGGACTGAAAAAGGAGCAGGAAAAGGTTGACTATTATAAGAAAGGATTAATTCTGGCTCAGTATAAGAACAGTTCAGATCTTCAGCAGATACCTGATCAGGTAGATGCTGCATGTATGTGGTGTTGCCACAGTTTTGACTGGCGCCCGTGTATTTTGCCGATCCGTGATGAGGGTAGATATCTTGTTGTAACAGGAAATTTCTGTTCGCCGCAATGCACTATGGCCTATTTGTTTGATGCGCGTCAGGATTCTCATACGCGTTGGGAACAGGTTGCTCTATTACACAGAATTTATTGCGAAGATCCTATTCGTGATAAGATTTATCCTGCGCCACCGCGTAATAGTCTGAAAATGTTTGGAGGATTGTACACAATTGAAGAATATCGTGGGCTGGTGCGTCAGGAAAAGATTCGTGTAGATGTTCATTTGCCACCGATGGTTAGCATTTTGGCGACATTGGATACCAAGCCGATTGATTTTTACGACACGAGTTTGACAAAGAATATAATGGACGCGATGCAGGAGCGATTGAAGAAAGCGGAAGAGGTACTGAAACTGCGACGGACGAAACCGCTGAAGGCGTGGGAGAATACTCTGGATGCGTGTATGAATTTGAAGGTTACAGCTGTGTGAGAGGATGGAGTGGGGAAAATTTGAGGTGGGTGTTTTCAAACAGTGTAGGTATTGAAAATGGAACTACAATTGGCCATTTTGAAGACCTTTGAGAGCATTGCATCCAAGTTGATTGGATCTCAGGAACAGAATGTAGACACGTGTAAAATGTGCAATGTTGACAGTCGTCTTCTCAGTAAGATTAATTATCTTACGGAACGGATGGCACAGATTGAGGTACAACTGAGGGCTCTTGAAAATAATATGTGGAAAAACGATATTGTTGACTGGCATCAAAAGGAAACTGTAGTTATTGATGACAAGAGTACAGATGTAGATCTTGAACATATTGGTCAAGATGCAATTCCACTGGAAGAGGATGAGCCAGATATTGCAGAAATTGGCGGTACAATGGAGGATGCACCCGAGAATGTCCAAGAAAAGGAGGATTTAGAGGCTGAAGCTGAGGAAAAGGCTGACGCTGAGGAAAAGGCTGACGCTGAGGAAAAGGCTGACGCTGAGGAAAAGGCTGAAGCCGAGGCTGAAGCTGAGGAAGAGGCTGAAAAGGAAGAGGAGCAAGAACTTGAAGAGTTTGAGTTCAAGGGGGCTACCTATTACCGAGATACTGAGGGCTATTGTTACACAGTAGATGATAATGGAGATCTAGAAGAAGATCCTATTGGTGTTTGGTCAGAAAAGAAACAGGTAATTCGCTTCTATTAGACTCACCAAGATCAGAAAAAAAAGAATCTAAACAAATCACGACTACCTAATAATAGTAATGAGTTATACATTATTTGCACTTCGCTTCGCTGATATGCTCATTTCATCATATGAATCTTTTTTGAATCTTGTAAATAGTCAGGTTAATAGTGTAGTTGATTGGTTAGATGGAAATCATAATAATTGGATTTTTGTGTGCGGAAGCTACATACCCGTGAATGCAGCCTATTTTAATAGTTCTGTAAATTATCATATTGTTAATTATCTGTATAATAGTACAGGACTTACTTTGAAGAGATATAATGTGACTAATGTTGTACATAATAAGCTACCCTGGCTATCTGCGAATATTGTGTGTAATGAGAAAGTTTATTCAATGGATAATTTTTTGAAGAAATTTACGTTTGATGCAGATGGCGCAGTACCGAATCCTCGTGCTATTCTGAGTACCTGGAGTCTTTATACAAAGGTATGGTTTAGCCCAGTGGAGAATGTTGTTTTTGAAATTATTGATAATAATGGGAATTGTATTAAGATTCCAGTGTTTGATATGAGCACTGAGGAATTTGATACGTGGAGTACTTTTTTCCCAGTAGTGGAAGAGGAGGCTGAGGATGAGGATGAGGCGGAGGATGAGGCCGAGGGTAAGAACGAGGCAGATGATGAGGCAGATGATGAGGCAGATGATGAGGCAGATGATGAGGCCGAGGGTAAGAACGAGGCAGATGATGAGGCCGAGGGTAAGAACGAGGCAGATGATGAGGCCGAGGATGAGGCTGAGAGTAAGAACGAGGTCGAGGTCGAGGAAAAGTCAAATCAGGCGAATGTGGAGAATGAAGTAGCGACGGTAGAGAAGGATACTGCTACTACCACAACTACCGAATCAGTGGAAGATAGTACACTTTGATGGTTCGACGCAGTCCCTCGCAATTGCCTAGGACTGCAAGAATCGTCACCTGACGCGGACGGTCTATATGATGGCGCCATCCTGCCGCGCGCACAGTACAGCTACCTGTGGTGCCTCTCCTGGCTGTCCCTGGTCAGCGGCGTCGTCGCACTGGGTCGCGGCTACTATGACCTGGCCGCCGTCCCGCTGGGGGTCTGGCTCACCTCCATCGTCTACTGGTACAAGCCGGACTACTCTTGGCGCCGCTACCTGGACATTGTATATGTGCAGCTCGCGCTGGCATACCAGCTGTACCGCGCCGCCAGCGCGCAGAACGCTGTGGCCTACTACGTGCTCACCGCGGTGGGCGTGGCCTGCTTCCCCGTCGGCGTCTACTGTCAACATCGTCTGCACTCCACTTGGGCCTCCACGCTGTGGCACGGTATGGTGCATATTCTGGGCAACGCGGCCAACCTTACGCTGTACCTGGGCTACGTGCCCAAGCCCTGGTAAAGAAAAAAAAGATTTTTAGACAAAGAATATAGTGTGCTAACATCAGTCAATAAAAATTGAACCTAAAAACTCATATTGTTATTAACTAATAATGAATCTTGACACGCCCTTTCCCTCAGGAAGCTGGACACTCTATTTCCATTCCAATGATGAAAATAAATGGGATATGAGTACATTCATTAGTACAGGATCAATGAAGAACTGGCGGGACTGGTGGACAACAATTGAGACCCTTAAAGATAAATCTTTTATGGATGGAATGTTCTTCTTAATGCGCGACCCTATTCCACCACTCTGGGAAAATGCACGAAATGTTCGTGGAGGAAGTTATTCCTATCGCATTTCCAAAGCATCATCTGGTGACGCATTTATCTCTACTGCAATCGCCTGTATGTTAGAAAAAATTACAAAGGATTCTGCTAATATCGTAAATGGTATTAGTATAAGCCCAAAAAGAGGATTTAACATAATCAAAGTTTGGAATACAGATTGTACTGCATTTAACAGTACGAGTGACATAGAAATAGTGGTGGATGGTGTAAAAGTCGACGACATTATGTATTCGCCATTCTTGGAAAAGAAAATGTAATCACTTCTTCTTGAGCGCGAGAACCAGACGCACCTCGCCCAGATTTGCTACCATATAGCGAAGCACTAGAGGATAATCATTCTTTAGATAAATCTCAATACTTTGGCACAGATTCGTGCATTTGGTAAACATAACAAGATATTTGAGTTCAAATATTCCTTGCACGATTTCATTTTTTGTAGAACCAGGCGTCTTCTGCACCTGTACACCACCTTGATTCTCCGACATAATAACCGTTTCGCCATCCACATAATCCCCAATACAGCGGAAAATGAGATCCGCTCCTGAACTCGTTATTTCAAGTTTCTCAGCGAGATTGTTGAAATCACGACAGATTTTCTGAAAGTCAGTTGATGGCATAGTAATAATGGACGTGAACTGAATATTAGGCAGTTCGATATTTTCAATATTCGTGTCGAACAGTTTCATCATCCACGTATTCGTCGTCTGTTTTTCTGCATTTTCAGCACGAATACCGAGTTTATTCGGATTGTTTGCGGGGAGAAATAGTGTTAGACTATCATTGTTGGACAGAGTCTTAATCAGCTTGAAAAGATACATCATATTCACACCAAGAATGAATTTAGCAGGGCAATAAAAATATTCAAATCTGTCTGCTTGGAGTCGCAGATAGGTCAATACAGTATGTGTCTCATCTACGTCAATAATACGAATACCTGTTGAATCAAACTCCAAATTGGCATCTGCAAGAATCTCTTTAAGTGCCTCAATGAGTGTGCGAAATGCAGAAGACTGCACCGTCCGGATTTCAAATAAATTTCCATTCGCGTTCGGTTTTGCGGATGGAGCTAGGCTCATCGTGTCTAGATTTCAATGCAGACGAAATGCTTTAGACTGATTGAAATTTATACGCACTATTCCATTTTCTTACAATCCGGGAATACCGAGGGACGCAAGTCAAACGCGGCGTCTACGGGTCTTACGGGCAGATTTGTTCGTGGTTGTGTTTAATAGTTTATAAATACCAAAAAGTGCAATAGGAACAATATATTTACCTGCAAGAACCGAAAATCCTTCGCCCACAGATGGAACGAATCCGCCTCGGCGAGCCCGTCGCTGCTGCTTCTGCTGTTTCCGCGTGCTTCTGCCTCCAATCTTCGGACGAACCATTGAAGCAGTCTGGGCAACAGGACTAAGTAGATCTCTACCAGCATTTGCTGCTGGCTGATTCAACGGTGCTTTGAAATATGGCGCAGGAAAGGAAGTGGCCATCACCTGCTATATCTTGGAAAGTCTTTTGGATCTGCGGACTATCTGTGTAATAGGGAATTCAATACTGGAAAGAGCTGAACTCACTGCAGATTTCAGCCTATTTTTAATATCCACGGGTGCTTGAAGTAGGCTTTGATTGAATTCAATGAGCTGATTCGCCGCTTCTGTATCACTATTGCGAATCAGACCCATTAAAATCCGAAGAATCTGACTTGAAGATTGACCCGCACGAATAATCTCGGAAGGTTGCAGAATTCGTATTGAATTTTCAACGGGTGTAAAGAGTACATAGTACAGAACCGAATAATCCGCGCCATATATATCCATTAAATTGGTGGTATAATCAGAATTCATTTGAATCATTTGAAGAAGCATATCCAATATACGCAAGAATTCTGGCATAGCTAAACTCAGAATCTGTCGCTCAACCGTTGCCTGAAATTCACCAATAAATGTTTGCTGTAAAAGATGGAGTTCTTGTCTCTTCTCTAAATATTTACGAAAAGTGGTTATAGCAAAGGTAAAAGGTGTCAGGAAATAGTACAGGAACAGTGCAGATAGTGTAGATGTGAGCAATTGTTTACCCTGATTTGTAAGATCCGCAATATCACCGCCAACTGTTGTTTTAAGCGCACTGGACGCGAACGACATTGGAACAGATAGAATCCAGTTTAGAGCAACACCTGCATATTCACCGACTTTGGCTGAAATATTGACATCCTCCTGGTCACTCTGTTGAACTGGCATTGGCCGAGAAGGAGCTGTACCCCAGTATAAATAGACAAAGAGTGCAATAGAGGCTACAAGAGGAGCATAATTCTCAAGAAGAAAGAACAGCGACGAACGAAGTACACGAAAACACGTAAGACTCTGGGATTTCTGCTTCAGTTTAATGAGGGCCAGTTCAGGAGATTTAGAAAGAATAAATCTTGTGGTATCACGGATCTTTTTCCCAAAAATACTTTTCGGATTTTCAACAATATATCCATCTTTAGATAAATCCTGATGGATTTCACTAATCCATTTACTCACCTGATCATTAAGAATCTTGTTATTCGTATCAGTTTGAAGACAGAGGGTCATTTTACCTAGACTCGAGGCAATAGGTGGACTCAAATTTGAGCCCTGAATTTGGCGGTGTAGGAGGCTAAACGGTGGTCTCTTTGATAGGGGAAGAGACAGTACAAAATGGCGAACAGTATTGTAGGTGGTACTGAGATTTACAAGAAACATACGCACAGAGAGCATATTCTTGAACTCCCAGATACCTATGTCGGCAGTGTGGAAACCGCGTCGCGAGGGCGCTGGGTGTACGATAGCGGCGCGGGCAAAATGGTCTGGCGAACAGTGCAGTTCAATCCTGGCCTCTATAAGATCTTTGATGAGATCATTGTTAATGCCCGCGATGCATTCGTGCGTGGTGGTGCAGAGGGTCGCCAGCCTGTAAAGAAGATTGATGTGACTGTTCAAGATGGAGAGGGAGGAGCGCCGCTAATCACGGTTGATAATGACGGCGATGGTATTCCCATTGAGATGCATCCCACAGAGGGTGTCTATATTCCTGAGATGATCTTTGGCCATCTGCTCACCTCCTCCAACTATAACAAGGAAGAGGAGAAGGTGGTGGGTGGAAAGAACGGTTATGGTGCAAAACTCTGCAACGTGTTCTCTCAGCGATTTACAGTAGATATCAAGAGTGGAGCGAGTGGTCAGACCTATTCCCAGACTTGGCGAGAGAATATGAGCATCTGTGAAAAGCCGAAGTTGCGCAAGGCAACTGGTGTCCGCGGATGGGTTCGCATTGAGTTTGAACCTGACACGGATCGTTTTCGCGGTGGATTCGGTGAAGAAGGTGGTCTGAGTCCAGATATGCTCGCGGTCTTTCACACGCGTGTGGTGGAGCTTGCTGCAATGGTGGGGAACGGTGTGAAAGTGAGCTGGAATGGAGAGGTGATTGCAGTCAATTCGTTTGAGAAATATATTAAGCTGTTTCTCCGTGATGGTATGACGGGACTGGCATTTGAGACGTGTGGTCCGCGGTGGGAGGTGGGTGCAGTCCTTACACGTCATTTGTATAGTGAAGATGAGGGGTTGCCTGAGGAGCGTCATATCTCGTTTGTGAACGGTATTATGACAGCGAAGGGTGGGACACACGTGAATGCCGTCAGCACCTCCATTCTTCGTGAGTTCTGTGAAGAGGCTAAAAAAAAGAAGGTGGACGTCAAGCCTGCACAAATGAAGGACAGTATTGTGTTCTTCGTCAATGCTACGATTGTGAATCCGAGCTTTGATTCTCAGACGAAAGAGTGTCTGACAACGGCCGCTGCCAAGTTCGGAAGCACATTCAAAATCGGAGACAAGTTTGTGGACAAACTTGTAAAACTCGGTCTTCTGGACGAGGCACGCGCGATTCTGGAGGCACGGGCTGCCAAAGATGCAAAGAAGACCGACGGCAAAAAGCGCGTAACACTCCGTGGTCTGCCCAAGTTGGAGGATGCTCTCTGGGCAGGAACGGCGCGTTCCGAAGAGTGCACACTGATTCTGACAGAGGGAGACAGTGCAGCAACGAGTGCAATCAGTGGTCTGAATGTGGTCGGACGCGAAAAATGGGGCGTGTTTCCTCTGCGAGGCAAGCTGCTCAACGTCAAGGACATTAGTGTACAGAAATTCAATGACAATGAAGAACTGACTGCGATCAAACGTATTCTCGGCCTGGAACACGGCAAGGAATACAAGAGTCGCGGACAATTGCGCTATGGTCGCGTTATGATTATGGCGGATCAGGATCACGATGGATCACACATCAAAGGCCTTATTATGAATCTGTTCCACACGGAATGGCCGAGTCTGCTCCGTATTGGATTCGTCTGCACACTCTTGACACCACTTCTGAAGGCGTTCCGTGGAACGTCTCAGGTAGTTTCCTTCTATTCCCAGCAGGAGTATGATGCCTGGCTCGCAGCAGGAAATGGTGGCAGAGGATGGCATACGAAGTATTACAAGGGATTGGGCACCAGTACACCTGCAGAAGCCCGTGAGTGGTTTCGCGATTTACACGAGATTCGCTACATTTGGGATAGGGATACAGATGAGGCGATTTCTTTGGCCTTCAACAAGAAGCGATCCGATGATCGGAAACGTTGGTTGGGTGAGTATGATCCCGCACGCTCGGTGGTGGTAGATAGTGGAGCAGTCGGATTCAGCGGATTCGTGCACGGAGAACTCATCCACTTTAGTAATGCGGACAACATTCGGTCTTTACCACATATTATGGACGGACTGAAACCGTCACAACGCAAGATTCTATTCAGCTGTTTGAAGCGTAATCTGCATTCCGAAATTCGGGTTGCACAGCTATCAGGTTATGTAAGCGAACACGCTGCATATCATCACGGTGAGGCATCGCTCAACAGCACAATTATTGGTATGGCGCAGAACTTTGTCGGCAGTAATAATATTAATCTGCTACGACCAAATGGTCAGTTCGGCAGCCGTCTACTTGGTGGAAAGGATGCCGCATCGCCAAGATATATCCATACACAGTTGGAGAACATTGTGAACACACTCTTTAAGAAGGAGGATAACTGCCTTTTGCGATGGCAAGAGGATGATGGAATGCGAGTGGAGCCTGAAACATATTTACCTGTCGTGCCACTATTGACAATTAATGGATGTGAGGGCATAGGAACAGGCTATTCAACGAGTATACCGCCCTATAACCCTGAAAGCGTGGCAAAATTGCTGCGATGCAGATTAGCAGGCGATCCAGAAACTCTCGCTGGAAGAAAATTGGATCCGTGGTGGTATGGATTCCGCGGAGATGTAGTACGTCTTGATGACAATACGTGGGCTACAAAGGGGAAATGGATGCTGGATGAAAAGCGTCACGCGGTTGTAATAACAGAACTACCTGTTGGAATGTGGACAAAGACCTATAAAGAATTCTTGGATGATTTGGTATCACGTGAAGGAGGCAACGCATTTGGTTTGAAAGGATTTGATGATTTGTATAATGATGTGGATGTGAACTTTGTGCTCTATTTCAAAGAAGATGCATTTGATGATATAGAGGATAATAAGGCACTCTTTGAGCGTAATTTTAAGCTTGTGACAACGTTTAAGACGACAAACATGTGCTGTTTTGTACCACGACGCGATGGAGAAGAGGGACTTGTAATTGAGAGATTTAGCTGTGTTGGAGATATTTTAGAGCGATTTGTGGAATTGCGTTTACCTTCCTATGCGGAGCGACGAAATAGGATGTTGGCATCATTAACAAAGGAAATTACAGAGCTACAGGCACGTCGTGCCTTTCTACAGGCGGTCTTGGACGGTCGGCTAGAATTAATGCGGAAAACGGACGAGGAGATTGTAGAAGGAATGAAACGTTGCGGTATTCCTGCACTCAGCGATCCTGAAAAAGCGGATTATGTAGAAGGATATGATTATGTGTTGAGAATGCGAATTGATCGTGTAAAAGCGAGCGCAATCGCAGAATTAGATAAAGAAATTGCTGCAAAGCGTGCAGAAATTGAACATTTGGAAAAGGAGACGCCTGGTTCAATGTGGATGGCAGATATTCGCGAATTTGAGAGTGCGTGGAAGAAATATTGTGAGGAACGCGAAGAAAGCACTAAAAAGGGAACTGCAGAAATAGCAAAGAGTGGTGCAAAAGGGGGAGCAAAGGGGGCGAAGGGTGTAAAACTTGTAAAGGGTAGTAGGGGGAAGTAGGAAGTGGGTGGACGGTTCACAATATTACAAGATTGTTTGATGCATTTTCTTGAAGTTTTGCGTAATTAAAGAGTTCTCTTATTTTTTTAAGAAAAAGAGAATGGGCGCTATTTACTGTAAGATTTCGCACTTGTATAGGTTCACCGATATACAATTTTGCATACTTCATTTCTCCAAAAATATTTTTAAATATGTTTGTTAACTTACTGGGAACAAAAAATTCAAGAGGATTAAGACTAATTGACATTCCAAATAGATTTGATAGATATGCATTTATCCGTTTGAAGGTATTATTATGTGTAACAATTCGCTGTTCATTCCAGCAATATACAGGGATAATTTCTACATCTGCATCTTTAGCAACCTTTATAAATCCTTTACGAGACTGTAGAAAAATATAGTCGTCAGAATTATTTTCAAGTGAAAATGCAATTTCTTTTATGCCACCTGGCGTGATTGCTACAGAGCCCTTTTTAAGAAAATGTCTCATTATAAATTTGTCACTTGGAATTGCTCCAAGAATAAACCCTAATTCACGTACAAGTGGCATACGAAGAACACTGGTATGTACACAATGATAAATATACTTGTTTGCGTGAATTTCCGAATTTAGATCAAGATGATTTAATAATTGTGAAAGGCAGAATACACCGTGTGGTGAAAATACATACAGATAGTGTTTATTTGGATCAATACTAGATGGTGCAACAAAGTGAACAGGTATATTTTTTGAAAGTCTAAACTGTTTCAAAAAATTAAGAACATATGAAGATATACGCTGATATGCCTGAATCTCAAGAAGATTAGATGGAAGAAGAAGTGTGTGAATAAGATAACAGATCAATAATACAGAAGCAGATAGCATACATACTGATATTATTAATAGTATGTAATAGAAATTATTAATAATAAAAGGATGCATTTAAAAGTGGTGTTGCTGCTAATGTGTTTATGTAAAAGGCTGGAGAGGAAGGGAGCGCGTTCCTGCAGAAGACATACTCATAGGCTGAGGAAGAGGTACAGGCATATGACTGATATCGTCTAAATAGTAATAGTAGTGATCAATTTCGGAAAGTATACGTGGAACACACCATTCAATCACGATGTCATTTAGATCACGAATCTGACCTTGGATATCAAATACATTATTTTTACTGTATTGCAGGTAAATTCCGCGCATAATCATCTTAAGTTCATCTACATCCTGATCATCAATCCTATAGCGCTTGGAACCGCTACGGGCGAGAACTTGTTGGCGGATGGCATCTTGGATCGTACGGACATTCTGTGCAGTGAAAAAATTGGTTGCAACAGGGTTTTTGTCCCAGTTGCCCCGGAGCATATCAGCTGCAAAACTTTTTTCAACTTTTGTGGGATATGCGAAACCGGCGGAATCAGGTACGGAGTAGCCGCCTGCGTTTGAGTATACGGAGCCTGGTGGAGTTGCAAAGTTGACTCTGCCATTTTGGCCTCCGTATGCGTATGAAGAATACGGGAGCTGAAAATCTGGAATAGGTGCACCGGTCTGCGAAGCAAGAGGCATTTCTCTGAAGCGATTACGGTTTTTTTTCTACGGTGAAAATATAAGATGTCCTCTGTTACTCGCTTCCTGAAGCAGATCCCTACGGATACGCCTTACTTTTACCCTCTGAATGCGTCACTGAATCTGAATCAGTTTGTCCCTGATGCGGCTGCCAGCACGACGGCGTATGGTTCGGGACAGGCGCCTGGCACATTCTCCTCAACGGTGGTTAGCTGCGCCGTAAGCAATAATGGCGGTGCTTCTTCCCTGACGCTGTTCCGTGATATGGGTGTGACGATTGTGTCCAGCGGCCGCACGTTCCGCCGCATCCAGCAGCTGGGCCTTACGGGCGGTGCTGCCACGGATTTCACTTCCTCTGGCGTTTGGACCAACAACTCCAACTTCGGTGTTGGCGGCAGCACTGCCACCGCGGGTGTGGACAATGGTTACAAGGTATACTACTTTGAGGCGGGCTGGGACGGTCAGGGTCTGGCGGCTGGCCTCATCCGCTACGGTTAAGCATTTGGACCGTGTTTGGATTTTACTTTTTATAAATTAAAAAAAAACAAAAACTTTTTGCCTTATTTCTATTTGCTAAAATAAGACAAATAGTTAGAGTTATGAACTTTTATCTTATTTTTTTCATAATCATAGCAATTTTAGTAGGTGGATTCGGCACATACACGTTTTTTAGTAGCGGTCAGACTATTGGTGCAATAGTATTCTTAGTTGGTGCGCTCCTTGTTTTTATCTATTACGGACTTCGCTATTTCAGTAATGCATCTCCTCTCAACCCTTCCCCGGTTCAGTGGCCACCTGTAATAAATTCCTGCCCTGACTATCTGAACTTCTTTCAACGCACGAAGTCCGATGGTACTAAGACGAATACCTGTGTAGATCGTATTGGAGTGAGCAAGAACAATTCACTCCAGGTATTTCCTGCAGATGGTGCGGTAAATCAGGATAATGACGCCTATTTCTTCACATTGCAGCCTGGTGCGGATCGTGCTGCACTCTGCCAGCAAACTATTCAATACGGTCTAACGTGGGAAGGTGTGACGGACGGCGAAAGCTGCTTTTCCTCCTCTGGCGGCGCAAATGCCCCTTCTGGTACAGGGGGTCAGAGCGGTCAGAGTGGTTCAGTATGTCCATCTGCATAGATAGAATGCCCACACTGTACGCAGCTCATTTATATTGAAAAGATAAATTGTGGAATTTTTCGTTGTGGTATAGATAAACAGACAGGGCAACAGATTCCGCCTCATTATCCGAGCAGAAGGACATATTTATGAATGCGGCAAACCGTTTCGTATCACGTCAGATTATAACTGAACGGGGGGATCCAAAATTCTAAAGAAAAATAGATAATGGCGGCATCTGCAGGGCACAATAATTTGGAAACTTTAGTAATAAGTAAAGTTTCAAAATATACAAATGAAAGAAAATATGAACCCCTTCAAGAGGCAATCAGGCTAATTGAAGATTTTCACGAAATTATAGATAATTTGCCTGTAAATAGTACGAAAAAATTGGAATATGAACATACTCTACGACCAACAGTCAGCCAAGATGGCAATAGGGCCTATATCAAAATCACAGGTCATCACATTGTTCTGCAAAAATTCTTGGAAAAAGCAAAAGAAAAAGGGTGGAAACAGCCGCGCAGTGTGGTGATCAGTGATACTGTTAATGTTGCAGATTTGGCAAATACGGGCGCAATAGGTCCTTCAACAAGAAGAAGCCATAGTAATAGGACTATAAGAAACAAGGGAGCTCCAAGATTTACAGGCGCTATTACCTACGAAGCAGCAGTCAGAGGTTTCAGGCCTGAAAATTTTGCAAGGGAAGTATCTAGATATAAGGCCACGCGTCGTGCAGAAAGAAAAGAAAAACCAGTAAAAAACCAGAAAGAAGCTCACAAAATAGCCAAAAATCTAGAGGCCACTAAAAACAATAGTAATGAGAATGAGGATTGACCTTTTTAGTTCATTTACTCCCACGCAGAATCTTTTTCATCAACCCTATTTCCCGAATCTGAGTCTCATAAATGCCTTTCGCCAAATCGTACACTTCTGGATTACGAGCCTTTTCCAGAATTGCACGACTCGTTAGAAGTGCCATTGAATGATGCGGAATCATATCGTGAAGATATTCACGATCATAGATTTGCCACTGATACCGAATCCCCACAATGCTTGAAACAATAAGAATGATCGTAATTAGCCAAGCCCAATACGGCATAGGATGCATTGATCCTTCTATTGCCACCATCGCAGCACCCATAAAGATTGCAGCATATGCCTGATTGAAAGAGGGAAACCAGTCAAATGGTGATGCAATCATAATAAAAGGCATAATAAAAAAGGAAATAGCAGCCATTGAAAAGAACATTATTAGATGGGATCTTGGAAACATTTCTATTCTACCTCTGAAAATTGCGAGGACAGGGAGGGGGTTAGAAGAATGCAAACCAACCACTTTTCTTCGTAAATTGTTCAGGTGGGATAGCATTCAGTGAATCAATTGTATATGTCATTTCTTGTAGTCCAATCCGAGAAGTGGTAAACACCAATTTAGTCTTTGCTAAACAATTGAGAACAATGATAAAGGGACAATATTTATCCAAGCTATTTTTATCAAATAGTTGTAAGTGAGAAATGATTCGCTTAACAATGCTATCCCTAGGAAATTTTTCCTGAAGTGCTTTTATCATATTGTCCCGAACATTGGTTGAACGAATCTGAAAGTCGTGATACGAACCTGGTGCAAGCATTTTGATATAACCTGATTCCTCATAAGAATTTGGAGGCATAGGTGTTATGATTGATTTACGAGCAAACATTTTGTCGTCCTATTATGCTTTTGACGCCCACAGGTCAATTTTTAGCCTGCCTAGGCCAACGAACATTCGGGCTCCCCAAATGTTCACGGGTCTAAACTTATTAAAATAGGATCTATTAATGGTAAGATCCAGTGCTCCTGAAAAAACCACTACATGTCTCCATCCAGAAGTTGAAGGAGCCCTATTGAAATGGCTGGAAACACGCTCACATCCCGCTTTTCTTCTAATCGGTTCTCCAGGTGTTGGAAAAACAACAATGGCATACCGAGTATGCAAAGAGGCCAAATACTGGATTCAAGAATTCAACGCAAGTCATACGCGAACGGGTAGTAGTTTTACGCAAACAATTCTGCCTCTTCTTATGGAAACAGGAGTGAGTAAATGGATACATCCGTCAACACCGAATGGGCGGGCGATTCTATTGGATGAAATGGACGGACTGTCTCAGGGCGAAAAGGGTGGTCTTTCAGAACTGCTCAACTATCTGAAGTCCAAACGTAATTTCAAAGAGGATTGTCCCCTAATTCTTGTATGCAATACTCTTGAAGGGAGAATAATGCAACAATTGCTGAAGTTCTGCCTCGTGCATCAGGTGAAAATGCCGAAAAAGCAAACTCTGGCATCCTTTTTCAAACAGGAAATACCAGATGATATTTACAATCTAGGTGATATTCGGAAAGTGTCGCAGAGTCTTGTATATCTGGATGCACAGAAGGCATACACCGTTGCAAAACAGGAGGAGATGGACAAAAATGTCCATATAGCAATCCGTGCAGCGTGGTTTACCCTATACGAGAACTGGGGGGATAGCGATGAACTGGATCTTGAAACAAAGGATGCCAATCTGGCTGGGCTCATATTTCACCAGAATTTACCGAATAGAGTGGGGTTCAATGATTATAATAAGCTGATGTTTCTGATTCGTTGGTCAGATCGCGCAGATTTCTGGGCATTTTTTCATCAATGTTGGAATCTTTTGCCGTTGTCCTATACATTGAAACTGAAATATCCGAATTATTATTTACGAAATATTGAATTTTGTGAAAGTAAGCGGTCGAATCTTGAAGGTCTGCAATATACGCAGGTGCTCACCAAACAATCTGCACTTTTCAATGCCTGGAAAGAGATGAATCGTGTGGCTAATTCAAACAATATTCCTTTTCGATGTGTTACACAATGGGCAACATATCAAACAGGTAAATTACTTGACACTCTGGGTCTGCCTATAGTTCCTCAAAAACCAGTCGTATCGCATTCAATGGCGTTGTGCGAGGCAGCCGTTGAACAGCAGACAACATCTGAGAATACCGCTCAGAAAAAGCCTGGTCAAAGAAAAAAACGAAATGCGTAGCCTGTGTAAAATTAAGACCTGAAATATCTTGAGTGTCTGAGACAAATACAACACGCGTATGACCTGAGGCGAAATTCCGTGCAACGCGTCCTCCATTTGTCGTCGTAACGCGTTCAGAATGAATATGTAATTCGTCCAGTTCTTGCAAAATCTGGTAAAAGGTGTTTGCAAATGCTGTATAAATTAGGAATTTTCCCTCAGGATTTCGGCGAATGAGGTCAATACATTGCTCCTGTTTCGTTAATAGAGGTGAAAGAGTGGTGGAAGAGGATGATAATTCATTTGGCAAATAGGCCAAAAGATTGAGAGAAAGATGGGATCGACACGTTGGGCAATTATTTGATGTAATGAGATGCTGTAAAAGACAATGTCCACAGAATACATTCATACAACAAGATGTAATAAGCATATTTGAAGGCGATGACAGACAAATAGAGCAATCATCTGCAATCTTGTGCATAATTAAATCGGTGCGTGTTGGATGTTTTTCCAAAAATTGCTCTTGTGAATATTCACTAATTTCCAGTGCACGCACAATTGATGGAATTTTTTCTGATAATTGAGCAGAAGGTATAAGGCGTAAATTATTCAGAGTATAATTTACTTTACATTGAATTATCTGCGTAAATATTTGCGGGAGTTCAAAACTGTTGTGCAAAGTTGACTCGCTATTTCTTAAAATGAGTGACCATCTGGCATCATGTGCAAATGGAACAAAATTTTTCAAAAAAGACACACTGTGAAGTAGAACCTTTATTTGATTATAATTCTGAACCCCTTGTAG
>Ga0214917_10002179_pt1 | contig 24297 bp, 25 predicted proteins | sample LL_1208_BB_MetaG_FD_177983 | JGI IMG/M metagenome (GOLD analysis project Ga0214917, IMG submission 177983) | Freshwater microbial communities from Lake Lanier, Atlanta, Georgia, United States - LL_1208_BB | ecosystem: Environmental > Aquatic > Freshwater > Lake | place: USA: Georgia | collected...
GCGAACATGAACGCTACTTGGTAGAAAAGGAATTTAAATGCCCGGTAATATTAACCGATTATCCTTCGGAAATTAAGGCGTTTTATATGCGTTCCAATGACGACGGGAAAACGGTAGCCGCCATGGATGTACTTTTTCCTGGAATCGGAGAAATTGTGGGGGGATCTCAACGGGAAGAACGCCTTGAGGTGTTGCAGCAAAAATGCGCGGCTTTTGGCATCCCGGAAGAAGAATTGTGGTGGTACCTGGATACGCGAAAAATTGGTTCCGTTCCGCACGCAGGATTTGGATTGGGGCTGGAACGCATGATCATGTTCGTAACGGGAATGACGAATATTCGCGACGTAATACCTTTTCCTAGAACCCCTTTGAACGCTTCGTTTTAATGGCGCTTAAACAACAATTTTCTCAAAAACAGGAGCTTAGGCTTTCCCCTCAACAAATTCAGTTAATGAAACTGTTGCAGATTCCGGCAGCGGAATTAGAGCAACGGATACAACAAGAAATCGAAGAAAATCCGGCCTTGGAACACGAAGAGGTGGCACCGCAGGAATCCTTGGAATCGGAAGAACAAGAAGGGAAAGAGGAGTTTGATTTCTCGGATTATTTTGACGACGATACCGCGGACTATAAAACGCAAGCCAACAACCGATCCAAGGACGAGGAGGAATATCGCGTGCCTTTATCGGGGGAACGCTCCTTTCAAGACCGATTAATCGAACAATTGCATTGGAACGACTTGAGTGAAACCGATTATACCATCGCAGAGGTAATCGTGGGGAATTTAGACGAGTCTGGTTATTTAAACAGATCGGTTGACGCATTGGTAGATGATTTAGCGTTTCATTTCAACATGGACGTCAAGGAGGCAGAAGTGCTGAACGTATTATACCAAATCCAGGAGCTTGATCCAGCAGGAGTAGGAGCCAGGAATTTACAGGAGTGTTTGGTTATTCAGGCCAAGCGCAAAGCCAATGGCTCTCGGACAAAGGATATTTCTGTGCGCATTTTAGTGGAGTGTTTTGAAGCGTTCACCAAAAAGCATTACGATAAAATAGCGCAAAAGCTGAAAATCGATGAGTCGGAGCTTAAATTAGCAATACAAGAAATTCTAAAGCTGAATCCAAAACCAGGAGGTACCGCAAAAGGAAATGACAAATTGGTGCCCCAGATCATACCTGACTTTATGCTTAACGAAGCAGACGGGAATTTTGAACTTACGCTCAATGCGCGCAACATGCCCGAATTGAAAATCAGCAAGGAATACAAAAATTTGATTCGCACCTTTTCAGAAGGGGCCAACACGTCGAAAACAGATAAGCAAGCACTCACCTTTGTGAAACATAAAATTGACTCGGCCCGTGGATTTATTGATGCCATTAAGCAGCGACAAGAAACCTTGATGTTGACCATGGGTGCGATTCTAGAATTTCAACGCCCCTTTTTTTTGACTGGAGACAATGCAAAATTAAGGCCAATGATTTTAAAAGATATAGCGGAGCAGGTTCAAATGGATATATCCACCGTTTCCAGGGTAGCGAACAGCAAATATATTCAAACCAACCATGGAATTTATTTGTTAAAACATTTCTTTTCCGAAGCCATGACGACCGATACTGGGGAAGAAGTATCGTCTAAGGAAGTGAAGGAAATCTTAATCGAAGCGATTGAAAACGAAGACAAAAGGGCGCCAATTCCCGACGAAAAACTCATGGAAGTCTTAAACAAAAAAGGATATAACATTGCAAGAAGAACGGTGGCGAAGTACCGGGAACAATTGAATATTCCAGTAGCAAGGTTGAGAAAAAAACTTTGATAATGAGGAAATTAAGCCATTTTTTTTCTTGGATGTTCCTGCCTTTTTTCATGCCTTTATATGGACTTTTGATAGCCATGTTCCTTCCGTTTGAGGAAGTGCAAAAGCAACATATACCCATGTATGCATTACCGTTGAATATAAAATGGATTGTCTTTTTTTTGTTTATGTTGTTTTGTTGCGTGGCACCGGGAATTTCCTTTATCATTCTTTATCGATTTCGGGTATTATCTCATTTAGAGATGACAAACCGGAATGAACGGTTTTTTCCTTTTTTAATAGGATTAGTATATTGCCTAATGCTTTATTGGTTGTTACAACAAAGCGACCCAAAAGGATTATTACCACTTTATTTATCGAGATTGGCCTTGTCGGTATTGTCGGTAACAATTCTTTTTATTGTCATGAATATCTTTCGTAAAGTGTCAATCCATGCCGGTGGTGCTGGTATATTAACAGGATTTTTATATGGTTTTTTCATGGGGGTGCATAGCCCTTCTTTAATTTGGATGGCAGTGGCCTTTCTTGTTTCGGGTTGTGTGGTTTCCGCGCGATGGCACCTTAAAAAGCACAGCGCTTTGGAATTAATTCTTGGCTATGTTGTTGCGGCCATAACCACAGGTATTATAACGGCGTGGTAAATTTAGTTTAAAGGAATCCAAGGTTTTTAAAACATAAGAACGCCTTATCTCCCATGCGAATGCAATAAATAAGACCAATGGAATTTGGCCCCGTTTTTTAAGCGACCTTAAAACAATTCATCATTAACGTTGAAAAGGCTAAATTACTCCACCGTTACCGATTTCGCCAAGTTTCTAGGTTGGTCAACATTACACCCCCGCATCACGGCGATGTAATACGACAAAAGTTGGAAAGGAATGGTGGCGAGTAAAGGGACTAAAACTTCATCTGAGGGCGGAATTTCAATCACATGGTCCGCCATTTCCGGCACATGTTCGTCGCCTTCGGTGACGATGGCAATTATTTTTCCTTTTCTTGCCTTTACTTCTTGGATGTTAGAAACGACTTTCTCGTAAGAATTTCCTTGGGTGGCAATCACAAAAACAGGCATATTCTCGTCGATCAAGGCAATAGGGCCATGCTTCATTTCTGCGGCAGGATATCCTTCGGCGTGAATGTACGAAATCTCTTTTAGTTTAAGCGCGCCCTCTAGTGCAACAGGGAAGGAAGAACCTCTACCCAAATACAAGGCATTGGAGGCGTCTTTGTAGGCGGAGGCAATAGATTCAATGGACGAACTTTTGGAAAGAATATGTTTTACTTTCTCAGGAATGGCCTCTAATTCTACCAAGAGTTCGTGGAATTTAGACTGGCTGATGCTTCCTTTTTTATGGGCCAATTGCAGCGCCATCAAGGTGAGTATGGTCACTTGCGCCGTAAAGGCCTTCGTGGAAGCTACACCGATTTCGGGACCTGCATGCGTATAGGAACCCGCATCGGTAATGCGTGAAATAGAAGATCCCACCACATTACAAATACCTAGAATGGTAGCGCCTTTCGATTTTGCCAACTCCAATGCCGCAAGGGTATCGGCCGTTTCTCCCGATTGTGAAATAGCAATAATTACGTCTTGTTCACTTAATATGGGGTTGCGATATCTGAATTCACTGGCGTATTCCACTTCCACATTGATTCGAGCTAAGTCTTCGAACAAGTACTCGCCGACTAACCCGGCATGCCAAGAGGTGCCACAAGCCACAAAAACGAGGCGCTGTGCTTGAATCAATTTCTGCTCATATTCGCGTATACCACCAAGAGAAATCCATCCCTTTTCTGCATTCAATCTGCCGCGAAAACAATCATGAATCGAACGGGGTTGTTCGTTGATTTCCTTGAGCATAAAATGCTCATAACCCCCTTTTTCTAAAGCCTCTAGTTCGAGTTCTAGCTTTTGAATATAAGGGGTTTTTGGTTGATCTCCAATGTTGTATAACTTCAATCCTTCAACCCGATCAATCACAACAATTTCCTCATCTTCCATGTAGACTACGTTTTTAGTGTATTCCACGATGGGTGATGCATCCGACGCGCAAAAGTATTCGCCGTTATCCCCAATACCCACCACAAGCGGGCTGCTTTTTCTTGCCGCCACCAAACGATCTGGATATTCGCTTGAAATAGCCACAATGGCATAAGCCCCCACTACGTGATTCAAGGCAATCCTTAAGGCTTCTCCAAACCAAACGCCTTCTTTCTTGCAAATATCATCCACCAAATGCACCAAAACTTCCGTATCGGTGTCACTGCGAAAAGTGTAGCCCTTATTGCGTAATTCTGTTTTGATGGCATCATAATTTTCAATGATACCGTTATGGATAATGGCTAATGCACCATCGCTGGAAATATGCGGGTGCGCATTTTTATCGTTGGGTTCACCATGGGTAGCCCAACGCGTATGGCCGATACCAGCACTTCCCATGCGATCTTCCTCTTGGGTAAATGCCTCAAGGTTTGACACTTTCCCTTGCTTTTTAAAAACGTTGATTTTTTCTTGATAACTCAAAGCAATCCCTGCCGAATCATATCCACGGTATTCAAGGCGCTTTAGGCCTTTAATAATAATAGGATAGGCTTCTTGAGAGCCAATATACGCTACAATGCCACACATAAATCAAAAATCAGTATAGGTAATAATTATTCTCGGACGCATCTTGTTTATGGTATTTTGTCCATTAAAGATAATTCGTTCTGCAGAATTTACGAAAAAAAGTGGCGAAACGAATAATCCTGTATTTTCTATATCTTTATTTATTACCGCTTGGATATATTGTTTTAAATCTGCGGTAAACTCTTTTTTGCTTTCCGAATATACGCCAAGAACACCAGTATTAATATAACCTTGTGACATGGATGTTTTTTTTGTGGCAAAAGTTACGCTGGCCCCGGGTTTGTATTTATTTCCTTGTTGGTATTGAATAGGAAGATGAATTTCTGCGCGGTGGATGAGTTTATTCGGAGTGAACTGGTGCAATCCGGGAATGACCACTTTGGCCCTCACACCAAGAGCTTGCGCATAAAATGTCTTCATGCCTTCAGAAGGGTTGTTCGCTACAGCTTCCACTTGCGTTCCCGTGCGCGTAATATCAACATGAGAAAAATCAGCACATGTAGCATTCATTAAAAAATCATAGGTTTTTGCGGCGCCTCCGCTGTGATAATATATCGTCAATTTGGTGCCTGGGTCATTTAAATTGAAATAAAAAACCCCTCCCTGGCCACTTGATAGGCTTGGGTTATTGATCCGTACATATAGTCCCTTGAAATAAGTTTGAAAGGCTTCGTTCGAAGCAAAATAACCACTTCCATTGGAAGCATTGGCAATGAATTGTTTTGCAAGATTGGTGTCCAGATAGATGCGTAATTGAGCTTGTAAACTGTCATTACCAATTATGGTATAATTAAAGGGGTCGGGAGTAATGGTCGATTTATTGGGGTCGACAAGCGTTGAGGAAGAATGGGTTATGTGACTAAAGGAATAATAGGTTGAATCATTGTTCAGCGGTGCGGTAACTTCAAAGACTTCAAAAGTCTGAGGAGTGAAGTCTCCATAATATCCTGCATATTTTAATCCCAGGACAAAAGAATCTACCACAATGGTATTCATGTCACCAAAATCTGGATTCGTGCTCAAAAGGCGAATTTGGGTATAGAAGGAAGCATTATAATCCCCGAAAACGGGATCTTTATATTGACCAAGCAGCACGTTAGCAGCATTGTCGGTAATAATTGAATCTTCTAACACAATGGAGGAGGCCATATAAAAAGTATCAGATGATAAGCCGTTTAAATATTCCCCAGTCGGGATCAGTTCTTTACCGAGCGCATTATCTTTTTTACGGCAAGAAAGAAAGGCGCCAAACACAAGCGCAACAAACAGCCACTTCATGAAATACTTGATTACTGGATCTCTAATGAAGGATCCATGACGCGGTCAAAGAAAGAGGACAAAACTTTGATTTCGTGTTCTTCTACAAACTCCAATTTTGGAACAGAAACGTTGTCAAACAAGGCTTGGTTTTGCGCATTTAATTGTGGTTCACCTACACTCACACCGTCGCAATGTTCGAGTACAATTCTTGAAAAAGTTTCAAAATCTGGGGATTTTAACTTATCAGTGAGGGATTTTGGGAATCCATCAAAAGCTAATTTTTCATGCAGCCGTTCATCTAATTGTGCCGGAAAAGCGTCATTGTATAAACTGTAAATAATTTTAGTTTCTTTGAAATGTGGATCCTTTTTATAAAAATGTTTAATATATAAAGCCATCATGCCTGTAAACCACCCATGGCAATGAATGACGTCAGGTTGCCAACCGAGCTTTTTAATGGTTTCTAAAACACCACGAGTGAAAAAGATCGAGCGCTCATCGTTGTCAGCGTAATGAACACCTTCGCTGTCCACAAGAGCTTCCTTTCGTTTGAAAAAGTCATGGTTGTCGATAAAGTAGACTTGCATCTTGGCGGCAGACACAGAAGCCACTTTTATAATTAAAGGATGGTCTTGATCATCAATCGCAATATTCAACCCTGACAAACGAATCACTTCATGCAATTGATGTCTTCTTTCATTTATTGCACCATAACGAGGGGTAAAAACTCGAATTTCCTTTCCTTCCTCCTGTGTGGTTTGAGCAAGAAGTCGACAGTAATTTGAAACGGGGGATTTTGTAAGGAAAGGAGAAATCTCTTGAGAAACAAATAGAACGCGTTTTTTTTCCATGGATTTCAATTCAAAATAATTAGGGGTGCAAAGGTAAGTAAAACAGATGAAAGTTCCTAAAATCGCATAGATTTGCCATGCAGAAGGCAATATGACACACATAGTACATTACCGGAAGGAACTCCAAAACCTTATGGCGAAAGGGTTTCCGTTCGAGGGGAATTTAGGTTTTGTGCCCACCATGGGAGCTTTGCACGAAGGGCATCTTGCCATCATTCGAAAAGCAAAAGAAGAAAACAGTGCCGTTGTGGTAAGCATATACGTCAACGATCGACAGTTCAATAATCATGAAGACTTCAACACCTATCCCAGGAAAAACGAAGAGGATGTGGAACTGCTAAAAAACCTTGGGGTCGATGTGGTCTATTTTCCACGAAAAGAAGAGTTGTTTCATCCAGGATTTTCGCTCCCTAAGGTTAACCTTGAGGACATTGATAAAGGCTTAGAAGGCGCTTCAAGACCAGGCCATTTCATTGGCGTTATGGAAGTGGTTTATGCCCTGTTTCAGCATGTACGGCCGCAAAAAGCGTATTTTGGTTTAAAGGATTTTCAACAAGTAGCTGTAATTCGAAAATTAATTCAGAGCACGAATTTGCCCATAGCGTTGGTCGCCCACGAAACGGTTAGATCTATGGAAGGGTTGGCGATGAGCAGCCGGAACTTTCGTTTAAATGCGCAACAAAAAGAAGAGGCCCTCGTGTTGGTTCGCACCCTCTCGTTTTTAAAGGAAAATTATGGTAAGCGACCTATATCAATGTTATTAATGGAGGGAAGGGAAAGGATTGCTAAATCTTCATTGGTCCTGGATTACTTGGAAATCGTAGATTACGACAACCTTACCGCCCTTTCATCAGAACAGCCCAAAGCGCTTGCTTGTGCAGCTGCTTTCTGTGGCGAAGTGAGGTTAATTGACAATATGATGTTGCGGAGACCTTGAATTCCTTTACTTTTGTTCAAGAACTAGAACTATGCTAATAAGTGTTTTAAAATCAAAAATTCATCGGGTTTCCATTACGCAAGCGGATTTGAATTACATGGGCAGTATTACGATCGATGAACGGTTAATGAATGCCGCAAATATCGTGGAGGGCGAAAAAGTGCAAGTGGTAAATGTGAACAATGGAGAAAGATTGGAAACCTATGTAATTAAAGGGAAAAAAGATTCAGGAACAATCTGTCTGAATGGCCCTGCAGCACGAAAAGCCGCGGTTGGAGACATCGTAATTGTTCTTAGTTACGCGACCATGGATATAGAAAAGGCAAGAGCTTTCCGGCCAACGCTGGTGTTCCCAAATGAAATCAATAACCGCTTGGCACCATGAGCCGAATACACGCTGTAGAGACCAAAATTGTGACTTTAAACGAAGCGGCACAGTGTGCGGAAATTTACCGCTTGAAAGGTCAAAAAATAGTGTTTACCAATGGTTGCTTTGATTTGCTGCATGTCGGACATGTAACGTATTTGGCCAAAGCGGCCAGCATGGGAGAAAAACTTTTTGTTGCCGTGAATGACGATGCCTCGGTAAAGTCTTTAGGAAAGGGGGAAAACCGCCCCCTGAACCCTGAAGAGGCAAGAGCCGTTGTGCTTGCAGCCCTTGGATTTATTGACCATGTATTCATTTTCAGAGAACCCACCCCCTTGGCGTCCATTCTTGCCATTCGTCCCGATTTCGTGGTTAAAGGCGGTGATTACGATGAAAACACGACGGATAAAACCGATAAACGGTATATTGTAGGCAAGGAGGAAGTGGAGGCATGGGGAGGTGTGGTGAAAACCATTCCTTTGGTGGAAGGCTATTCTACCACCTTACTGCTTTCGAAAAGCGGGCAGGCCTAAGTGATAAAAAGCCACGAATCCAATGAACAAATCGAAATTGTAGTAAAGATCTTCCAAAGGAATAGTAATAATTCGCCAATTAGAAAATTCCAAGGGGTTGTACCATACTACCGGCCGCGTGCTCGCAGCACCAGTAAGCAACCCATTTACAATCAAAAACGGAACGAGGCAAACTAAATAGGAAATGAAGGCTTGGCTTAGCCATTCTGGAGGACGCACAAGCAAGAAAACGCTCAATATCAAGGCAAACACTACCGCAGTTAACGGATACCATCCAAGAGGGTTTTTAACCCAAAGGAGGATGCCTAAGGCCATGAATAGAATAAGAAAAACTAAATTAAATCTTTGGGAAAATGTGGGACGGAAATACGCACCGATTACCTCATAAATAAAAATGCAATTATAAGGCACAATCACAAAAAACAACACCTCTTCAAGCGGAAGTTTTCCTAAGAAATAGCCAGCAATATAAGCGTTATCGAATCCCCAAACCTTCATGGACGTGAACCATTGATCCCAAACAATAAACAATCCTGAAACGAATAACAAAGGTAAAAGCAAATGTGGAATACGCTTATAGTAGGCAACCTTGCGGTCGAAACTCAAACAAAAGGGACCCAAAAAGGAAAACAGCAGGATATAGCCGTAATAACTCATACTTTGGCTTTTTGGGCCAACCACGATTTTTTGGCTTCACGGTAAAAACGGGGCGGGACGAGAAGCATGCCAAAACAAGCCCCTTCTTCTTTTCCTTGGTTTTTGTGATGTACTTTATGGGCTTTTCGTATCGCATAAAAATAGGGATGATCAATGTCGCGTAAAAATTTATAACGTCGGTGGATATATACGTCATGTATGAGAAAATAAGCGATACCGTACACAGCAATACCAAATCCCATCCATACGGTAAAATAAAATTCGTACATTATTCCTAACATAATTCCAAGCCATGAAGGCACTGCGTAAATCAAAAAAAACACATCGTTTTTTTCGAAAAATCCTGCCTCTACTTGGTGGTGGTCACGGTGAAAATACCACATAAACCCGTGCATGACAAACTTGTGGGTAAACCATGCCATAAACTCCATTCCGAAAAAGGTAATAATCAATACAAGTGGACCCCACCAATACATAATTAAAAAATAAATTGTACAACAAAAAACACAAACAAAAGTACAAACAATGTCCAACTTGTATTGTTCGCTTTAGCTTGAGCAATTCCGCGGTAAATTACTTGTGCAATAAGGGCTACAATAAACCAAGACACAAAGTTGAAAAGGGGTATGATGCCCTTATCCCAAGACCAATAATTGTTTTCCATCGCCACAGGTTCCATAAAATAGTCTAAACCCACCATGAGCAATGCTGCGACCAAAACGCCCCACCAAGATTTTTTAAAAATGCTGACCGCCGTGGCCCCACAAACAAGGGTTACCATCACCCAATTAATGCCTATTATAAAGGGCACACCAGAAATTTTTGGTCCTAAATTCACGCCATACGTATAGGTGCCAAACAACCAGCCTTTGTGCACCCCCACCCACTCGGCAACATAACCCAGGACAAATACGCTGAGGGATACCCAAACGAAAGGCGATTTCCAACGAAAGGAACTCATTAAAATTAAATAGGAAAGCAATAGTGTAAAAGGGCTTAAGGGCAACACCACGGGACGCAATTCGTTCACGAGCAAGGCACTCAAACCCACAGCATAGAGCACAATGAGAATAACAATACCAGTTCGCTCTTTCATGGATATATTCTTCCTTTAATGGCGTTATCTATGGTTTCTTCTAAAGGGTGAAATGAAAACGGCAAAAGCGCCGTTAATTTGGAGGAATCGTAAGCTCTGTTGGAATAGGCAGAGCGGGTAGACTCAATGGTAATACCCTTTCGTTTTCTTCTGAACAGGGATAAGCTCTCTAACAAATATGCTACGGGCAAAGCCAATCTATAGCCAGCATGATACCTGGGCTGACGTTGGTTCATTTTTTGTGCAATGAGTGCTAACAGTGCTTTGAATTTCATGTTCGTACCCGTGCAAAGGTAACGAACCGAACGGTGCGAATTGTCCATTAAAAAAAGCATTGATGATGCAACATCTCTCGCATCCACTGTGGCATTAGATCCACTTGGGTAAAAAAGTAAACCGCGATGTACGGCCTGAAAAAGTTCTAAAGACCCTTCTTCCCAACGGCCAGGGCCAAGCACTGTACACGGATTAATGATGACAGCTTTTAATCCTTCCTCAATACCCCGCCACACTTCTTTTTCTGCCCCAAATTTTGAAACAGAGTATCCGCTGTTTTTATCAGTCGCTTTCCAAGGACAGTTTTCATCAATCAATCCCTTGGCACTTCTGCCGAGCGCCGCGGTAGAACTTACATAACACAATTCAATATCCGGAAATGCCAAACAGGCGTTCACCACGTTTGCGGTACCTTGACGGTTTGTGGCGATGCATTTATAGAAATCAATTCTGTGGAAAGACACCAATGCGACGCAATGATAGACTTGCTTCGCATCGCTGAGTAGCGCTTGTAACGCGACAATGTCCAAAATATCGAGGTCTACCCAAACAATGCGGTTATACCATTCCTCCCCAAATTCGGTGTTGTAGTGTTTAAATAATTGCAACACACCCTTGTGATGCCTAGCATTTCTCGCTGTGGCGATTACCCTACCGCGCTGCGTAAGCAGATAGAGCAAGTGGCTTCCAATCAAACCCGTGCCACCCAGCACCACAATGTTTTTATGGGTTTCCATAAATTGAATCTAACCCTTGGCAGAATAGATGCGCTGCGCCTTGCAGATCTTCAAGAGTATGCGCTGAGGAAACGAACCCCACTTCATAACCACTTGGACCTAAATATACACCATGGTCTAATAAAAACGCATGTAGTCGGTTGAAGGAAGTCATATCTGATGGTATTTCGTCGGCACGGTGAATGGTTTTCCTTCCGTGAAAAGATAACCAGAAAACAGAAGCTACAGAGACCAATTCAAAAGGATAGTTTTTAACGCGCGAGTAGGAATTGACACGCTCCACAAACGTTCGTGTATGCGATTCTAATTCGCGATAGAAATCGGGAGCAAGGCACAATTCTAATTGCGCAATACCAGCGGCCATGGCGACAGGATTTCCCGATAGCGTCCCCGCTTGGTAAACAGGGCCGTCTGGTGAAACATAGGCCATGATTTCATGGGAAGCAGCATAGGCGCCCACAGGCAAACCTCCTCCAATTATTTTACCGTAGGTGACTATGTCTGGCTGGATTCCATACAAGGCTACTGCACCACCGAAGGCAACGCGGAATCCTGAAATGACCTCATCAAAAATTAATAGCACTTTATGTTTCCAGCACAACCAGCGCAGTTGTTGTAAAAAAGAAAGGTCTTGTAACAACAGCCCATTGTTGGCAGGAATGGGCTCAATGATTACAGCGGCCAATGTATCGCCATATTGCACAAAAGTTTGCTCCAACAAAGCGCTGTCGTTTAAAGGGAGAACAAGGGTATCGGAGGCGGTGGCATCAGATACTCCCGCACTTGAGGAGGTTCCTAAGGTTACAAGGCCGCTTCCGGCTTTCACCAACAAGGCGTCTACATGACCATGATAACAACCTTCGAATTTTAAAATTTTGGTTTTGTTTGTAAAACCGCGTGCCAGACGCAGCGCAGACATAACGGCCTCTGTACCAGAACTTACAAAGCGCAGCTTATCGATATGCGGCAAATTGGATTTGATCAGTTTTGCCAATTCATTCTCCAAACGCGTAGGCACCCCAAAACTGGCACCATTTTTCAGCGTTGATATTATTCTTTCTTCTACATAGGGATGTGCATGACCGTGAATGAGGGGACCCCATGAACAACAAAAATCCAAGAATTCATTACCGTCTTCATCCCACACTTTTGACCCTTTCCCTCTTTGAAAAAAAAGGGGATTGCCTCCTACGCTTTTGAATGCTCTAACGGGCGAATTGACGCCACCAGGGAAGTGTTGCAAGGCTTCTTCGTATAGGCGGGAGGATTGCGATCGGAGGAGTTGCGCCATTGTTACTTATCTTTGGCCAAAATTACAAAATAACAAGCGGATGCATTTAGAAAACACCTTATATTTTGCAAAACGAAGGGATGAAAACGACAGCCTGAGGCGGTTTCGAAAGGAATTCATAATACCACAATTTGGAAAAATACGTCCCGTTTATTTCACCGGGAATTCTTTAGGATTGCAGCCAATAAAAACCAAGCAGTATGTGATAGAAGAACTAGAGGATTGGGCGAATTTAGGTGTTGAAGGTCATTTTGAAGGGCGCAGACCTTGGTTTTCTTATCATGAGCAACTCACAGAAAAAACAGCGCGCTTAGTCGGGGCAAAACCCATTGAAGTGTGCACCTCACACAGTTTAACGACGAATTTACATTTGTTGATGGCCTCCTTTTATCGCCCAAAAGGAAAGCGGACAAAGATTCTTTGCGAGGCCAAGGCCTTTCCAAGCGATCAATATGCCCTGGAAAGCCAATTGAAATGGCACGGAATCGGATTGGAGCACTTGGTGTATGTTTCACCAAGAGAAGGTAAATTCTTAATCGATGAAGAAGATATTTATGGCGAAATTGAAAATTTAGGGGAGGAATTAGCCTTGATCATGTGGGGTGGGGTGAATTATTATACGGGTCAGTACTTTGATTTGAAAGGTATCGTGGAAAAAGGACATGCTGTTGGGGCAATGGTGGGTTTTGATTTAGCCCATGCCGCGGGCAACGTGAACTTGGAATTGCATGCTTGGGGACCCGACTTTGCAGCGTGGTGTGGGTACAAGTACTTGAATTCTTCGCCAGGAGGCGTTTCTGGGTATTTTGTACATGAAAGGCATGCGATGAACCGGGAATTAACCCGTTTGGCGGGTTGGTGGGGACACAATAAGGAAACGAGATTCAACATGGAGCCTGGCTTCGAGCCACTCCCCGGCGCCGAGGGCTGGCAGTTGAGCAATGCACCAATCCTCGGCATGGCAGCGCATCTTGCGGCCTTGGAGTTGTTCGATGCCGCGGGCATGGCGGACTTGGGAAGAAAAAGGGACGCATTAACAGCTTATTTAGAATTCGTAATTGATGAGGTGGTATCGCAAATGAATATAAAGCAAACTTTTGAAATCATTACGCCTCGAAACCCAGCAAAACGGGGCGCACAGCTCTCCCTATTGGTACGAGAAAACGGTAAAAAAATCTATGATTTATTGACCATGCAAGGGGTAATTGTCGATTGGAGAGAACCCGATGTCATTCGTATGGCGCCTGTCCCGTTGTACAACAGCTTTGAAGATGTGTATTGGTTTGGTCAACATTTACACGGCGCCTTGAAGGCGCTTACAAAACCCTAGAATGACCTCAGGATAATGGCGATGTTCTAATGTTTTTATTTTATTTGCAATAGTTGTGGGGTCATCAAATTCATCAAGAAGACAAGCGAATTGGGCTAAAATTTCGCCTTCGTCATAGTTTTCGTTGACAAGATGGATGGTAATTCCCGTGGTGTGTTCCTTGTTTTCATATACGCGCTGATGCACATGATGACCGTACATGCCCTTACCTCCATATTTTGGTAAGAGCGATGGATGTAAATTAAGAATGCCCTGAGGAAAGGCTTGGATGAAATCGGAACCAATTTTTCGTAAAAAACCAGCCAGCACCACCACGTCAACTTCGTGCCTTTGCAAAACGTTCATTGCTTCTCGTTCGTTCCAAGGGTGAATTTCAGCATAAGCCACGCCATAGCTTTCTGCAAAATTGCGTGCGGTATCGTTTGACTTCGTTGAAATTAATACCTTAATCTTGCTGACTTTTTGATGCAGATAATTGGCAATGAGGTTTTTAGAATTACTACCATCCCCTGAAATTAATATACCTATAAATATGGATCTTTCCACGGGACAAATGTATATAATGTAACGTTTGATGCAGGTTGAAGCCTTGCCTAGCGGAATAAAAAAAGAAGAATTATTTTGATTTTATCGAGTTTGTTTTTTTCTTTGTAGCCTTAAACCCTTAAATAAAAGAAAGATGTCTGAAATCAGAAGTAAAGTAATTGCCATCATAGTAGATAAATTAAATGTTGAAGAAACAGAAGTGAATGATAACGCAAGTTTCACTAATGATCTGGGAGCAGATTCTTTAGATACTGTAGAGTTAATTATGGAGTTTGAAAAACAATTTGCTATTTCCATTCCAGACGACAAGGCAGAAACCATCCAAACGGTTGGGGATGCGATAGCTTATATTGAGGCGAACGCCGTCAATTAAGCGAAATTATCATTTAAGAATTCAATGCAGTTAAAGCGTGTTGTTGTAACTGGGCTGGGGGCAATTACTCCTTTAGGTAATGCTGTGCAAGATTTTTGGAAAAATCTTGCAGAAGGAAAAAGTGGCGCAGCCCTTATTCAGCAATACGATGCGACGTTATTTAAAACTCATTTTGCTTGCGAGGTAAAAAACTTTGATATCGAACAGTTTATCGATCGAAAAGAAGCAAGAAAGTTAGATCAATTTACACAGTATGCCTTAGTATCGTCTATGGAAGCTGTTGAACAGTCTAGAATTTTAGAAGCACAACCTAATCTAGATCGTATAGGGGTTGTTTGGGGGTCTGGAATTGGGGGCTTAAAAACCTTTCAAGAAGAGGCTAAGGGCTTTTTTGGGGGCGATGGAACACCGAGATTCAATCCGTTTTTTATTCCCAAAATGATTGCCGATATTGCCGCGGGTCATATTTCCATAAAATATGGTTTTCGCGGACCAAATTATGTTACTGTATCAGCCTGCGCATCTTCAAACAATGCCTTGATTGACGCCTTTAATTTAATTCGTCTTGGTAAAGCCGATGCGATTATTAGCGGAGGTTCTGAAGCTGCGGTGAATGAAATGGGTATGGGGGGGTTCAATGCCCTCAAAGCCCTTTCCACAAGAAACGATTCTCCTGAAACGGCGTCAAGACCGTTTGATCTTCACCGCGATGGATTTGTTTTAGGCGAGGGAGCAGGTGCTTTGGTCCTTGAGGAACACGAGCACGCACTCAAAAGAGGAGCCACTATTTTTGCGGAAATCGTCGGAGGAGGAATGTCAAGTGATGCATACCACATCACCGCGCCACACCCCGAGGGCATAGGTGCAAGAAACACTATGTTAGCTGCGCTTGAGGATGCAGAAATATCCCCGGAAAGTATCGATTACATTAATGTACATGGTACCTCGACGCCTTTAGGAGATGTGGCAGAAATTAAAGCCATTCAGGCTGTTTTTGGTCAACATGCTTACGCTTTAAACATTAGTTCCACCAAATCAATGACGGGCCATTTGTTAGGTGCAGCAGGTGCTATTGAAGCCCTTGCGTGTATAATGGCCTTAACCCAAGAGATTATTCCTCCTACTATTAATCATAGTACCCCTGATCCAGAAATAGACCCAAATTTAAACCTCACGCTGAATAAAGCCCAAAAGCGGAAAGTGCATTACGCGATGTCCAACACTTTTGGTTTTGGCGGACATAACACAAGTGTTATTTTCAAAAAATACCTGCACTAATTGGCGGTCAATCTTAGGTTTTTAGGAAAGAAACGAACAGAAGATGAACTAAAGCTTATTCGCTTTATTATCGATTCCTTCGGGCATAGACCAAAAAATTTATCTTTGTTCGAAGTGGCGCTAACGCATCGTTCCGTTGAGGGTATGGATGAATCTAATACCAATGAGCGACTCGAATTTCTGGGCGATGCCATTTTGGATGCCGTGGTGGCGGAATTATTATTCAAAAAATTTCCAGGGAATGATGAGGGTTATCTTACCAAGCTGAAGTCGAAAGTCGTGAACCGCAAAACACTATCCGATATTGGCGAACGCATGCACATCAGAACGATGCTTCAATTTAATGCCACGCGCCAGGTCAATTTAAGTGCGTTGGAAGGAAATGCATTTGAAGCATTAATCGGCGCCATTTATTTGGATGCAGGCTTCGAAGTCGCAAAAAAAAGCATTCAAAGGCATGTGCTTAGGAAGTTTGTTGACCTCAATAAATTATTAGAGGAAGAAATTGACTTTAAATCAAGGTTGATCATTTGGTGTCAAAAAAAGAGGCTTCGCTTTAGTTTCGATGTAGACAGCGAACAACACATTCACGGCGCATGGGAATATGCGATTCAAGTAAAAATAAATGGAAGAGAGTTTGGTAAAGGCAGGGCGAGTAACAAGAAAGAGGCTGAGCAATTGGCCGCTAAAGAAACGCTTAAATTGTTGGCTGAAATTTAATCAATACCGTTATTTTTTTGTTACTTTGTCAAAAATTAAATGATATGTGGACAGATTTCGTTTATGCCATCGGTGACGCCTTTACTTGGTCTTTCGGTTTTTTTGAATTTATCCAAAATTATTTTAACAATATCCTACTCGTATTAGGATTTGTTGGTTTCGCATATTGGATGAATATGCAACATAAACTAAGTAAAAAAGCCAATGTGCCTTCAGAAATTAAAGAAGAAGGGTTTATCAACTGGTACAAAGAAGAAAATAAACAAATTAAATAGGTGCTAAAAAAAACGATAAATTAAAAAGGGGAGTTTAACTCCCCTTTTTGGTTATGCTGTCTGCTATTATTTTGTTGATTTAATTGCGGAGAATATAAATTCCCTGTTCATTCGGGCAATATTTTCAATAGAAATTTCTTTAGGGCATTCTACTTCACAAGCACCGGTATTCGTACAATTTCCGAAACCTTCCTCATCCATTTGACGCACCATGTTCATAACCCTTTCCTCGGCCTCGACACGACCTTGTGGTAACAAAGCGTATTGAGAAACTTTCGCTCCCACGAAAAGCATCGCCGAACCGTTTTTACAAGCAGCTACGCAAGCCCCACAACCGATGCACGCGGCGGCTTCAAAAGCTTTGTCTGCGTTTGCCTTTGGAATCGGAATAGCGTTCGCATCCATTGTTCTTCCCGAGGTGTTGACAGATACAAAACCGCCGGCTTGTTGGATTCTATCAAATGCAGATCGGTCAACCACAAGATCTTTTACGATAGGAAAAGCTTTGGAACGCCATGGTTCCACATAAATGGTGTCGCCGTCCTGGAATTTACGCATGTGCAATTGGCATGTGGTGGTCCCTGTATCCGGCCCATGGGCACGTCCGTTAATGTATAGTGAGCACATACCACAAATGCCTTCACGGCAATCGTGATCAAAAGCAACGGGAGATTTGTGTTCTTGAATGAGTTGTTCGTTCAATTGGTCCAACATTTCAAGAAAGGAACTGTCTGTGGATACGCTATCCAATTTGTAGGTTTCTAGAGCCCCTTTGGATTGGCTATTTTTTTGACGCCAAATTTTAAGTGTAATATTAATGGATTTAGTTGCCATAATTTTTGTTATTTATAGTTTCTTGCTGCGATTTTTATAAATTCATAGTCAAGCTTCTCTTCGTGTAATGCCGCTTTGCTGGTGTCTGGACCTGTATATTCCCAAGCGGAGACCGCTTTGTAGCGTTCATCGTTACGTAAGGTTTCCCCTTCGCTGTCTTGGTATTCTTCTCTAAAATGGCCTCCGCAAGATTCGTTTCGGTTCAATGCATCAACCGCCATGAGCTGCCCAAGCTCTAAAAAATCGGCAACCCGCAGGGCCTTTTCTAGTTCTGGATTAAGTTCATCTGCATCCCCGGGCACAAAAACTTCTTTATAAAAATCCTCGCGCAAGGCAGCAATGTCTTCGATTGCCTTTTTGAGTTCCGCCTCATTTCTACCCATCCCCACTTTATTCCACATGATAAGCCCGAGTTTTTTATGAAAATAATCCACCGATTTCGTGCCTGATGAGGATATAAACATTTGTATTCGATCCTTCACCTCCTTTTCTGCAGCTTCAAATTCTGGCGAATCTGTGGAAATCTTGCCAGTACGAATTTCGTCTGCCAAATAATTGGAAAGGGTATAAGGAAGTACAAAATAACCGTCCGCCAAACCTTGCATAAGCGCAGAGGCGCCAAGACGGTTCGCACCATGGTCAGAAAAGTTGGCTTCGCCAGTAACAAAACAGCCAGATATGGTGCTTTCAAGGTTATAATCTACCCACACACCGCCCATCGTGTAGTGCACCGCAGGATAAATTTTCATGGGCGTTTCATAGGGGTTTTCGTCGGTGATTTTTTGATACATTCGGAAAAGGTTTCCATACTTCTCTTCAATCCATTTTTTACCTAAGGCAAGAATGGTCTCTTCCGTAGGATTTTGGTCGCCCTTGGCAAATGCGGCTTGTTTTCCTTTGCTGCGTATTTCGGAGGAAAAATCCAAATATACGCCCTCGTTGGTGTCGTTGGCTTCAATTCCAAATCCCGCATCGCAGCGTTCTTTGGCAGCCCTAGAAGCTACATCGCGTGGCACTAAATTTCCAAATGCTGGGTACCTACGCTCTAAAAAGTAATCGCGGTCTTCTTCGGCGATTTGAGTAGGCTTGAGTCGTCCCTCTCGAATCGCCTCGGCATCTTCTTTTTTAGCAGGAACCCAAATTCTCCCTGAGTTTCTCAATGATTCCGACATCAAGGTAAGTTTAGACTGGTTGGTGCCGTGAACGGGTATACAGGTCGGGTGAATTTGCACGAAACAAGGATTGGCAAAGTAGGCGCCTCGTTTGTGTATTTTCCAAGATGCAGACACGTTGCTGCCCATGGCATTGGTAGAAAGGAAGTACACATTTCCGTAACCGCCCGAAGCAATCACTACGGCGTGGGCAGCATGGCGTTCAATGGCGCCAGTAATTAAGTTTCTTGCGATAATTCCCCGCGCTTTCCCTTCTACTATCACTAAATCCATCATTTCATGTCGGTGGTACATGGTTACTCGCCCTAATCCAATTTGACGCGACAAGGCGGAATATGCACCGAGCAACAATTGCTGGCCTGTTTGTCCGGCGGCGTAGAAGGTCCGTTGTACTTGTGTTCCCCCAAAAGAGCGGTTATCCAATAAACCCCCATATTCGCGGGCAAAGGGAACGCCTTGTGCAACACATTGGTCGATAATATTACTGGAAACTTCAGCTAAACGATAGACATTCGCTTCTCTGGATCGGTAGTCTCCTCCTTTAATGGTATCATAGAACAAACGATAAACGGAATCGCCGTCGTTTTGGTAGTTTTTCGCCGCGTTGATGCCCCCTTGGGCAGCGATGGAGTGCGCTCTACGTGGGGAATCTTGAAAGCAAAACGCCTTTACATTAAAGCCCATTTCACCTAAAGACGCAGCAGCCGAAGCTCCCGCTAGCCCTGTACCCACAACAATCACATCGATTTTTGGACGGTTATTCGGCGCCACAAGTTTCATTTGGTTCTTGTGGTTGGTCCATTTATCCGCCAACGGCCCCGCTGGAATCTTAGCATCTAATTTTGACATTGGTATGAAATTAAATTCGTTATTTAAAATAAATCATTAATGTAATCAAGGCAAATAAGCCAGGCACTACCACAGCAAACAATTTTCCAAGACCATGAATAAGCGGGGTATAGCGCTTATGGTTGAATCCTAAAGATTGAAACCCAGAAGCGAAACCATGCCATAGGTGGAAGCCCAATACAGCCATCGAAACGACATACAGCAACATATACGCAAGCGCCAAATTGTTTTTCTTCGGATTGAAAAAATCCATTACCACGGTGTGTAAATCTTTGTAGCCTTCCGCAACCTTTAAATCACTTGCTTTGTCATAAAGTTCTGTGTGGTTTTTAATTTTGTATAGGCCAGAATCTGCTTTTTCCACTAATGGTTGTCCTGTGGTCAAATCTATATAGGTACCAGAATTTTCTTCTTTGAAACTGAACGGTGTATATTCTCCTTTTGTGGTAAGAATATAATTTAACCGAAATTTTTGAATATTTTGATCCTTAATTATGGTTTTTAAGTGCAGAGGAATGTCCTCTTTAATTTTCGCCCTCCACCAGAAATTGGCCATGTGCGTGACAATGAACACCAAAATAACGGTTCCTAACACGGCCATGTATCGAGAAGGTAAAGAACTGTTGGCCCCTGGTTTACTGTATGCATAGCCTTGAGGGCGGGCTTTTTTGTTTTGGTAGGTGAGGTAAAACCCTTGTATGGCGTGGAAGATAATGGAAAAGTAGGTGAAGTAAGAAAGTGCCTTGATGAACGGATTGTGCGCCATGAAATACGCGTATTCGTTGAAGGCTCTTCGGCCTTCCTCACCGGTTTTCAAAATGAGCTGCATATTTCCTGCCAAATGGCCCACAAGAAAGGTGCAGAGAAACAATCCGGTTAGCGCCATCCATACCTTCTTAATAATGGATGAATTAATCACGTTTTTTATTGACATACTTTTGCGTTTTCTGGTACAAAGGTACCACTAACAACAAATAAATTTGAGTTGGGTTTTTATTTAGAATTAGTTTAAATAACAAGAGAAAACTGTTCTTTTGTAACACTCAATTTTGCACTTTTTCCGATAACCAAAGTGCGGTTATCGGTGATGTGCCCTGCGGGAAATTCAAACACCACAGGATATGTTTTATCCTTTATCAACTCAGTAATCAATTCGGGAATAGACTTTCCAAAGGGAATATCGGTGTCTTCCATATCTGTAACCCCCCCCACGATTAAGCCTATTATTTGATCAAAAACCCCACAGAGCTTCAATGTTTGCAACATTCTATCGATTTTATATACATATTCGCCAATGTCTTCTATAAATAAAATGCTGTGCGCGAAGGAATACGCCAGAGGGGTACCAAGTAAGCTGCTTATTATGGTCAAATTTCCTCCTATCAATTCCCCGATGGTTTCCCCTTCTTGATTCATGGCCGATGATACACCCTGTATTTGGTATGCACCCCCTATTAACGCGGACCTCAAAGTTTCTCTGGCTTCGGGGCTGCCTTTCCTCATGCCCAACGGCATGATGCCATGTAGGCTTTGTATGCCTAAGCGGTGGACCTTGTGGTGGAAAACGGTTACATCGCTGAAACCGACAATCCATTTGGGTTGCTGAATAAAGCGATTCCAATTTAACCTCTCCACGATTCTTGCGCAGCCGTACCCGCCCCTTGCGCAAATGATGGCTTCTATTTCTGGATTGTCCAGACCTTCTTGAAAATCTGCCAGACGCTCTGCGTCGGTTCCAGAAAAATAGTGAAAGCGTTGCACACAATGTGGGGCGATTAACACCTTAAATCCCCAATCCTCAAACACCTTTTGAGCGCTCAATATCTCTTCCATTTCCACGGCTTTGGCCGGCGCTGTGATATATACCAAGCTGCCTTTACGAAGAGCGGGTGGTGCAATCATGGTGGTGTTAATAGGTGTTGTGCAAGGAGCAAGTCCATGCGATGTGTGATTTTGATGTTTTCGATATTCCCTTCCACACAACATACTGGGGTTCCGCTGCGTTCCACCAAACTGGCATCGTCCGTGATGGTGTCATCATAGGGCAACGCATACGCATTTTTAATCACATCCTCACGAAAACACTGTGGTGTCTGAACGGTCACATAGGAAGAACGATTTAAAGCCTCACTGCCTTCTGCCGTCCGTTTGCGAATGGATTCTTGAAGCGGCATTACCGGAATGACTGCTACGTGTTGGGCAAGTGCAACGCCAATTCTTGCCGAGGTGCCTTCGGATACAAAAGGACGTACCGCATCATGAACGCCCACCCATTGGGTTTGAATATGCGACAATGCGTTTTTTACAGAATCGTATCGCTCCTTACCACTAGGCACAAAGTGGCAACGTTTGGAAAGCCCCGCCTCTTGTAGAAAAGGCGCAAGGTATTGCACCCAAGTGCTGTCCATGGAAATAACAAAAAGGGGTTTTGAGAAGGCGGAATCAATGTTCTTCAACGTGTGTACAATCAAAGGCAAACCATTAATTTCGAGGTATTGTTTTGGCCTATCCGCGCCCATTCTTGCCCCAATTCCACCGGATGGAATGACAAAGGTCCATTTGTTCATGGTCAAAATTAAGAATATTCCGGTCATCATTTCAAACGGCGTAAGTCAACGCGATTCCGACCCTTTTTTCTACCTTTATCCCGAAAAAGGAAGCAAAGTCAAATGAATCAACTTACCATTTACAACAGTTTATCGGGAAATAAGGAGGTGTTTATTCCTTTGCTCGAAGGCCATGTTGGCCTTTACGTTTGTGGCCCTACACTGTACAGCGAACCGCACATGGGAAATATGCGGACCTTTATTAATTTCGACTTCGTGTACCGAAGCTTGCTATACTTGGGATACAAGGTGAAATATGTGCGTAACATTACCGATGCTGGACACATCACCAACAGCGCCGGTCTAGAAGTGGATAGCATTGGATCTGCCGCCCGGCTTGAGCAGGTACAATCCTTAGAAATTGTTTATAAATACAACGTAAAGTTCCAAGAACTGCAGCGCTTGTATAATTTGTTGTCCCCCAGCATTGAACCTACCGCCACCGCGCACATTCAAGAACAAATTGAAATAATAGAGCAAATCATAGCCAATGGTTTTGCCTACCTCGAAAATGGCTCCGTGTATTTTGACGTGCGGGCCTACATGCAAGCGTACAACTACGGGTTGTTGAGTGGGCGCAAGGTAGAAGAATTGGAACAAGAAACCCGAACCCTTAATGCCCAAGAGGAAAAGCGGTTTTTTGCAGATTTTGCCCTTTGGAAAAAAGCCCATCCCGACGATATGCAAATATGGCGATCACCGTGGGGAAACGGAAACCCTGGCTGGCACATTGAATGCACCGCCATGTCGACAAAATACTTAGGGAAACAATTCGATATCCATGGAGGAGGAATGGACTTGAAATTTCCGCATCATGAGGATGAAATTGCACAGAATTGCGGTGCTTTTGGCTGCAATCCGGCGCGTTTTTGGATGCACGCCAACATGCTGAACGTGAACGGACAGAAAATGAGCAAATCCCTTGGAAATTATTTTTTACCCAAGGAAATCGTGGAAGGCACCTCAACGTTATTCCAAAAGCCGTACTCCGCGCAAGTCGTTCGGTTTTTTATGCTTCAGGCCCATTACCGCAGTACGCTGGACATCACAGAGGATGCACTTAATGCTACTGAAAAAGGGTTTGAACGCCTCATGGAAGGGTTTGATGTGTTGGATAAAATTGTTCCAACGGCTAATTCCTCTTTTCAGGTAGAACGATTTGTTGAAGCAGCCGAAGCGGCGATTTGTGATGATTTCAATGCGCCAGTTCTCATCGCAGGGTTGTTTGATGCTTTGCGTTCTATCCATGCCCTGCAAGAGGGAAAAGAACAATTGAACGCGGAGGATTTAAAGCGCTTCAAGGGGTTTATGCATACGATGTTGAACGAAGTACTCGGTGTGGAGCGTAAAGCAAAAGAGGAAAGTGCCCGCTTGGACGGCGTCATGGATGTGGTACTGGCCTTGAGACAAAAAGCCAGGGAAAATAAAGATTGGACTGCATCCGACATGATTCGTGACGGTCTTGCTAAGGTGGGAATTCAAATTAAGGACAGCAAAGAAGGCACAACTTGGTCGTAATATGGCACTAATAAAATCGTGTAGAGGAAATACTCCGGTCTTTGGAACCAATTGTTTTTTAGCGGAAAATGCAACGGTGGTAGGGGATGTTATTATGGGGAATGATTGTTCCCTATGGTTCAATGCCGTGGTAAGGGGCGACGTTAATTCCATCCGGATAGGGAATCAAGTGAATATTCAAGACGGCGCGGTATTGCATTGTACGTATGAAAAAACCAGGTTAGTCCTGGGCGATTCGGTATCCATTGGTCATAACGCATTAGTGCATGGATGCACTATTGAAAGCCAAGTGTTGGTTGGCATGGGGGCAATCGTAATGGACCACTGTTACATCGAATCCAATTGC
>Ga0214917_10002180_pt1 | contig 24285 bp, 23 predicted proteins | sample LL_1208_BB_MetaG_FD_177983 | JGI IMG/M metagenome (GOLD analysis project Ga0214917, IMG submission 177983) | Freshwater microbial communities from Lake Lanier, Atlanta, Georgia, United States - LL_1208_BB | ecosystem: Environmental > Aquatic > Freshwater > Lake | place: USA: Georgia | collected...
CGTCGGAAAAGCCCAGCGTCCCGTGTCCGGTGTGGGCAAAAAGAGGGGCGGGCAGGAGGCAGAGGAGAAAAAGGAGGAATCGCATCCCATGAATTTAGAAGCGAGGGGATTTGTCGGAAAGCTCAAATCCCGGAAGTTGAGGATGCGGGATGATGAAGTTGAGCCGTGCTGATTGACGCGGGGGGAGGATTCGGAAATAGTGCAGGTTATGGGACACAAGGGTTGGACATCCAAGCTGGCCGGTCCGGCGATCGGGCCGTATCGGCAGGCAACGGAAGCCGGCGGTTTTATCTATCTTTCCGGGCAGTTGGCCTTGGATGAGTCGGGGAACCTATTCAACGGCTCGGTGGCGGAACAGACGCGAAAAGCCCTCGAGAGGGCGCGGAGTCTGTTGGAGGAGGGGGGCTTGGGTCTGGGCGATGTGGTCAAGGCCACAGTATTTTTGACGGATTTAAAGACGTTTCCCGAAATGAACACGGTTTATGCCGAGTTTTTCCCCAAGGATCCCCCCAGCCGGTCCACTATCCAGGTGTCGGCCCTGCCCAAGGGCGGGGCGGTGGAGATCGAACTGCTGGCCCGGCGTCCGTGACGCAGGAGCAGGTTCTCGAGGTGTTCCGCAAATGCGGGGCGCTCCTACACGGTCATTTTGTTTTGCGATCCGGCCGACACAGCCGGACTTTTTTCCAATGCGCCCTGGTGCTCCAGGACCCGGTGGCGACCTCGGAGTTGTGCGGAGCCCTGGTGGAGAAGGTGAAGGTGGAACGTTGGAGTTTTCATTCGGTGATCTCCCCGGCGATGGGCGGAATTCTGGTGGGACATGAGGTGGGTCGACATCTGGGCAGGCGGCATATTTTTGCGGAGAAAGAGGAAGGAAAGCTGAAGATCCGGCGCTTTGAGGTGAAGCCGGGCGAACGGTTTCTGGTGGTGGAGGATGTGGTCACGACGGGGAGTGCGGTCAAGGAAGTGGTGGCTTTGGTCCAAGCCGCCGGGGGAGTGGTGGTGGGGGTGGCCTGCCTGGTGGATCGCAGCGAGAAAAGTCCCGATTTCGGAGTTCCCCTGTGCTCCCTGCTCAAGCTGCCGGTGGAGACCTTTGAGCCCGCCGCCTTGCCTGAGGACCTGCACAAGATCCCTGCCATCAAGCCGGGCAGCCGCTGAGCGGATTCTGGCTTGGCCTCGGCTCGTTTCTGCGTTCCAATCAAATCGTGATGAAGCTAATCCAGCAGGTGCGTTTTGAGTGGGATTTGGCCAAGGTGCCGATCCAGCCCATGTCGCTACCTCCCAAGCACGAGATCAAGGTCACCACGGAGGCCGTGGTCGATTCGCTTTGGGAGGGGATGCAAAAGGCCTTTTTGAATGAAAAAGGGTGGATCATCCAACTGGAGGCACATTTGGATCAGCTGCGCCGGAGAATTTTTCCGGACGGCAAACCACTGGCCGACATGGACATTCTGGTTCTGCAACACGGCATGCGGGTGGTGGGCGTTAGTGCCCTTTTGCCCAAAGCGGAGGAACCGGTGCAACTGCTCTCCGGGGTGGTTTTGGACTATGAGTATCAGCGCAGGGGTTTGGGAACCGCCCTACTCCAAGCTTCGTTGCGGCATTTGGCGGATCGGGGGCTGGAGAAGGCCTCGGTGATCACCCGGGAAGGGGTGACGTCCGCCCGATTCCTGTATCCGAAGTTTGGCGGGAAATCCACCAAGTTGGATGCCGTTCCCGCGAAAGCCAGCTAAGCCAAGACCATGGCGTCGGCCTATGATCTGGCCGTGATTGGGGGTGGAAGCGCGGGGTACGCGGCGGCCCGAACGGCGGCGGCTCTGGGTTTGAAGGTGGCGGTGGTGGAGGGTGGGGGGAAGGTGGGCGGGCTTTGTATTTTACGGGGGTGCATGCCGACCAAAGCAATGCTGGAGAGTGCCCACCGCAACCATGAAATCGGAAGGGCCAACGAGTTTGGGATCCGGGTGGGGAAACCCATGCCGGACTGGAAGAAAATTCTGCAAAGAAAGGATCGGTTGATCGCGGAGTTTGCTGACTATCGGCGTGAGCAATTGGAGAGGGGGAAGTTCACCTTTTACCGGGCCAAGGGAGGTTTCACGGGGCCGCACCATTTGGCGCTGAAAGCGGTGGGAGGCGGAAAGGTTCCGGACGAAATCGAAGCGAAGACGTTTCTAGTGGCCACGGGATCGCGCCCGGCCAAGCGGGAGATTCCGGGATTGGAGGAGACGGGCTACTGGACGAGCGACGACTGTCTTCAGGCCTCCCGTCCTATCCATAGCCTCATTGTTCTCGGGGGACGGGCGGTGGCGATGGAGTTTGCCCAATACTACTCTCACCTGGGGGTGAAGGTGACGGTTATTCAGAGAAGCGAGAGGTTATTGCCTGAATCCGATCCCGAAGCAGGAGAAGTCATGGCCGAAGTCTTTCTCCGGAACGGAATGAAGGTTCATTGCGGAACCCGGATCGAACGGGTGGAGAAAAAGGGAGGAAAAAAACGCGTCGTTTTTCATGAAGGGGGAAAGCGGAAATCCGTGGAAGCGGAACAGATTCTGCAGGCGCTGGGTCGGGAACCGGATCTGGCGGGACTGCATTTGGAAGCGGCGGGGGTCAAAACGGAACAAGGCAGAGTGGTGACCCATGCCACCCAGCAGACAAGCGTGCCCCATATTCTGGCGGCGGGGGATGTTTGTGGTCCGTACGAGGTGGTGCATCTGGCGATCCAGCAGGGAGAAGTAGCGGCAAAAAATGCAGCCCTTTTGTTAGCGGGTAAAGAACCGAACGCGAGGATGGACTATCGAATGAAACTGGAAGTGATCTTCACCGCACCGGAGGTGGCGGGCGTGGGATATTCCGAAAGGGAGTGTCGGGAGAAGGGGTGGGAGGTGCTACGGGCCAGTTATCCTTTCGCTGACCATGGGAAATCACTGCTGATGGGAGCGAAGGACGGTTACGTGAAACTCCTGGCTTTTCGGGGTACAGGGGAGATTGTGGGGGCGGAAGTGGTGGGTCCCCATGCCTCGGACCTCATTCATGAACCCATGGCGGTACTGCGTTATCGGGGAACCGCCAAGGACATGGCCGAAATGCCCCATTATCATCCGACGTTGTCAGAGATTTGGACCTATCCGGCGGAGGAGATTGTGGGGAAACTCAGTTAAATCTTCTCGGACGTTTCGCCTTTAGCGAAGGCTAATATCCACGTCTCGAGCCCCTTGGGGACCGCGGAGGTTCAACCGCAGGCGACCGTGGGGCGGTAAGTAGGTCAAATGAATATCCCCTTGTTCAAAGGAGTAGTCCTGAAGAACCGAGAGGGCCACCTGAGCGGACCCTTTTTTGATCCAATCCCAATCCTGGGGGATACGGTCAAGGAAAGGGGCCAGGGAGGGGATCTCGAGGCGTCCCCCCTTTTTGAAAATAAGGTCCCCATATCCACCCCGAATGGTTTTTCCCTCCCCTCCGAACGCAGTCACCGCGTTCACTCGGGAGGAGAGACGAACTTTTTCTGGGGTGAGGGCTTTGGTGACGACCGAACTATCCATGTCGGTCACGGAAGCCCAAACCAACCAAGGGAGGTTCGGTCTGAAGTAGACCTCCACCCCCCCATCAAGAGATCCTCCTCCCAAGGCGGCATTCAACTTGCCAAACAAGCCTTGGGGGTTGACGGTCAAGGAGAGGGAAAGATTCTCCGCGGTCAGTTTTTTCCAACTGATGGAGTCGGCAAACACGGTAGGGACAATGTTGTCGGCGGTCGTTCCGTCGGGATCTCGACCGAGGGCAAAGTAAAGATTGCCCCGAAGGCCGTGGACGGAGATTTCCTGTGCGGGATAGTCAAGATCAGAGGGTGGAATGGTGAACGTGGTAGCCAGCTGAATTTCGCTAAAATCACGGAAGGAGAGATCCTTTTGTTCGGCGGCAAAATGGATCGGCAAGTGCAGAGCCGGTTGGCCGTAAAGCGAGATGACGAGGCGACCGCTCTCGATCGACAGTTTGTCGATGCGGGTGGGTTCGGGTGGAGGGGTGTTTGTGGTAATCTCCTCCGTTGTCTCGGCTTTTCGGACAAAAGCGAAGAGATCATCCCCAAGAAAAATCGTGGGTCCAACGATACGCACATGGCGAAACCGATTGTGGGTCAATTCCTCCCAAGTGAAGGCGATATCGATCCGCTCAAAGGAAAGGACGGGGGCCAAAGGATCGAAGGGGGAGTAGAAGACGAGATGCTCCGTTGAGGCAGATTGAATTTCCTCGCCCGCGTCACCTGCCGTATGTGCTCCTAGGTTGATCCGCGTAAAGAGCAGGGGTGTTGGGTCGCCCAGTCGGAGGGGGGCGTAGGGAAGGCCGGGTCCGAGATTGTCGACGAAGAGGGTAGAGGAGGTGATAAAAAGTTTCTCCACAATCAAGGGGAACGGGAAGCGGGCCGGGGTGCGACCCTGAGCGGGTGGGGAAAGGCGACTGAGCCAACCTTCGGCCTCATAGAGGCGAACTTCGGGAATCCGGCCCAGGAGAAGTTTGGGGGAGCATTGCATGGTTAGGGCCCCGATCTGCAGGGCATCACCGTAACGAATGTCCCGGATTTCCAGCAATCCCGCGCCGATCCACCGGGCTGAGCTGAATCCGGTTTGTCTGCCTGCGAGAAAAAAAACAGCGCGTAGGGGAAGTGAGGGGAAAAGCCCCAAGGCCAGGATCGTGAAGCCAACTGCCAAGCACACAGGGCGGCGCATGAACCCAGAGTAAGGCAGGGAGCAGGGTTGGGAAAGGTTGAGGAGGGCCAAGGTCACCAAGTCGGGGATCCTGGGCGGGATTGAGATTCCCGGGGTTCGTCGGTACAGTCAAACGATGAACCATGCGTGGGCTCTTTTTCTGGCGGGAGCGGTTTTTTCTGGTTGTGCCAATGTCAATCTCAGCACCTCGGAGCCGTTGCAGGTTGATGTGAAGATGAAGGTGGATGTGGACAGCAAGGGTGCACTGACGACCCGAACGGAATCCTCCCCGCTGAGTGCGGCTGAGGAGCGAAGAAACCTTTCGCATCCGGTGCAAGCCCTGAAGAACGATCGAAAAGTAGGCGAGGGGCGTGACGGGCTGTTGGTCTTAAGGGAGATGCCTGCAGAGCCAGGCTATGCAGACTTTGCCCAAGAGACGGTGACCCGGGAAAATCATGCCCGGAAGAGATTGTTCCAAGAGAAAGCGACCCTTGAGGGAAAGACCGAAAGGGAATATGCCAAGGAGTTTGCCGAACGGGCCAGGGAGGCCAGTTATCCGGGGGAGTGGGTGCAGGATGAAAACGGAAAGTGGAAGAAAAAGTAGCCAGTACGTTTAAGTTTAGGTGAGCGAAAGGCTACGGACTACAGGCTGAAGACTGTTAGGAAGGTATTTAGCTGTTTAGCCTTTCGTCATGGAGAAAGCTTAAGATGCGAATCGACGAGCGGGATTTGGTGGAGGAGTTTTCGCGGTCGGGGGGGAAGGGAGGTCAGAATGTGCAGAAGGTCGAAACCAAGGTTGTTTTACGGCACCTGCCCAGTGGGATCACGGTGGTGGCGCAAGAAGAGAGGACGAGGGAGGCAAACCGCATCCGGGCCCGGAAGAGATTGGTGGCGGCTTTGGAATTACGCCGGCAACGGGAGCGGTTAAGGTTGCAGGCCGAGAGATCGAGGGAGCGAAGCCGGCAGGCCAAGCGGGGGGCAGTGGCCAAGAGGAGACTGGTGGAGGGCAAGAGGAGGAGAGCGTTGATCAAGCAAGGAAGAAGCTCGTGGAGGGGCTTTTCCGATTGAAGAGGCTATAGACTACAGACTGCAGGCTGGTAGGAGGTTCCGCTTGTGAAGCAAAGAGCTATAGCATGGGTTTATGTCCTGAAGTGCAGGGACGGCTCTTTGTATACCGGATGGACCAATGACCTGGAGAAAAGGCTAAGAACGCATCAAGCAGGCAAAGGGGGTAAATACACAAGAAGCCGGCTGCCGGTCCGGTTGGCGGGTGCATGGAAAAAAAAGAGCGCCCGTGAGGCGAGGCGCGATGAGGTTTTTTTTAAACAACTTTCCCGAGCGGAGAAAGTGCGGGCCTTAAGAAAAACAAGAAGGGTCCGATCCACCCGTGTCCGGCCACGGGTGGATGCGGTTGGGGCCTAATTAGGCCCCGTTCTTTTTGTCCTCGTTCATCTTCGGAGTTGCCTTACGGGCGGCCAGGGCTTGGGCCCTTTCTTCGCGGTTTAGGCGGCCATCGCCGTCCTTATCGAACTTTTTGACGATCTCCAAGCGCTTGGCTTGTAGGTCGGCCCGGCGGGCTGCTTTTTCGGACTCGCTCAGTTGTCCGTTGCCATCTGTGTCGTACTTTCCATGGAGTCGCTGAAAGGCTTCCTGGCGGGCCTTTTCGGCGGTGACCTGCTCGGCAGGGTCAAGCTGGCCGTTCTGGTTGGCGTCGAACCGTTTGAGCAGGCGGGCGACTTTGTCGCCGCCCAGGGTGGTTTCCGCCAGCAGGCGTTGGGTGGAGGGGGTCAGGGTGAAGGCGAGCAAGCCGAGGGCGAGCACGCCACGATAGGTTGGGTGTGGTGTCTTCATGGAGGATTTAACCGGGGAATCGAAAAAAGGATGCGCAGAAAAATAAAAAATATCACCACCCCCTATGAGAAGGTCTGGGTGGGTTATTTCTTTAGGAACTTACTGAAAAGGTTGCCGGACTTTTCCGGAGTGGCAACGGGGGTATTGGGTTTACCCAAGGCGGGCAGGGGTAAAGTCGGCTTAACCGCGTTGGCAGGAACCGCCATCGGGCTAAGGGGAGTAGAAACTCCCGGCTTGGGGTTGCTAGGAACCAAAGTGGGGGAGGCGGATTGGGCTATTCCCGGCTTGGGAATCGGATTCAGGCTAATTTTTTCCGCATGAAGTGCGGCAGTGGCTGGAGCCGGTGCAATAAGTTGGCGGGGTGCCGAACTCTTTTCGATAGCGGCGACAATCTTTTCCGCAGTTAGGGTGAGTTGGTCGATTTTCTCCAACAGTTGGGTGGCCCAAGCAGGCTCCGCCGAGGAAACTGAGGGCGAGGAGGAGGCAGGGGAGGGCTGAGATGGTTTGGGGGAGGGGGCGACGGGAGCGGGGGATTGGGAGGGGGCGGGCTGGGGTGTCGGCTTGAATGTTGAGAAGGCGACCCAGTCTTGACCACCCTCGATCACGACCAGAGTGGTATCGTTGATGGTTCCGGCGGCTTGAAGAGCCTGGAGTTCCGCCATGGGAATTGGGCCGGCGGCCTGATTTTGAGCGTCAACGTAGTAGTACCTTGACGTGGAGCTCATCGAGAGCAACTTTGGCGGGTTTCCGGGGGATTGGCCAGCTTGGAGGAAAGCTGGGCGGAGAGGTAGTCATGGGCTTTGCGATAACTTTTTGATTCCATGAAATGGTTCAGGCGGGGATCGAGGTGCGGGGAAAGTTCGGATTCGAGGGCTTCGAGTTTTTTGGAGGAGGATTTGAGTTTTTCCTTCCAGTCATCCTGCGTGGAAGCGGCTCCCCCTTGGCGGATGGTGAGCAAATATTCGGCCAAGGCGGAGTGGAGTCGTGATTCCTCAAGGGAAAGAGCCATGGAGGTAGGATAGAAAGGGGTTTTCCGGGTGTCCAATGCTTGAGTCAGAAGGGGCAACGATTTAACAATGGTAGATGGCAGTACCCAAAGGATTAGTGGCGGTTTTGGCCGGGGACGGAATTGGCCCTGAGGTGATGTCGGCTACCCGGGAAGTCTGCACGGCGGTGGAAAAAGCGCACGGATTCCAGCTGGAGTGGAAGGATGGGTTGGTCGGGGGAGCGGCGATTGACGCCCGGGGAAAGGCTTTGCCGGAGGAGACGGTCGATTTGTGTCGCTCGGCCCAAGCGGTGCTTTTCGGCAGCGTGGGAGGTCCGAAATGGGAATCCCTGCCTCCGAATGAGCAACCCGAGAGGGCGGCGCTTTTGCCCCTGCGCAAGATCTTCGGCCTATACGCCAATCTCCGCCCCGCGGTGCTTTATCCCGAATTGGTGGGGTGTTCCCCCTTGCGACCGGATCGGGTGGCGGGGGGATTCGACGTGTTGGTGGTTCGGGAACTGACCGGTGGTCTCTATTTCGGGAAACCCAAGGAGACAGTCAAAACGGCCGAGGGGGAACGGGCGGTCGACTCCATGGTGTATGAGACCCATGAGATTGAGCGCGTCACCCAGGTGGCCTTTCGGGCAGCGGCGGGAAGGAAGAAGAGGGTGACCTTGGTGGACAAAGCCAATGTACTGGAGACGAGTCTTCTTTGGCGGAGAGTGGTGAAAGGGATGGCGGTCCAGCATCCGAGCATCACCCTGGATTTTATCTACGTGGACAATGCGGCCATGCAATTGGTGAGGGATCCGGGGCGCTTTGACGTCCTCCTCTGCGAGAATCTTTTTGGCGACATTATCAGCGACGAGGCGGCGGCGGTGGCGGGCTCCCTGGGGATGTTGCCAAGCGCTTCTCTGGGGCAAGGAAGTTTCGGTCTCTATGAACCGGCCGGGGGATCAGCTCCGGACATCGCTGGCAAGGGAATCGCCAATCCGCTGGCCCAGATTCTCTCCGTGGCCTGGATGTTGGAGATGAGTTTCGGATCCCCGGAGCCGGCGCGGGCCATTCGCGAGGCGGTGGCAGGGGCGATCCGGGACGGCTGGAGGACGGCGGACATTGTGGCGCCGGGGGAGAAAAGTGTGGGGACCTGGGAGATGGCCAGGGAAATTGCCCGCAGGATCGCTTCCGGGCGGGGAAAGGGATAAAAAGAACCATGCCCTCGACCCTTTTTGAACTGATGCGTTTGGGGGGACCCATCATGTGGGTCATCCTGGGGGCGAGCGTGGTGGCGGCGGCGGTTTTTGCCGAGCGGATGTTTGAGTACCGCAAGATCAGCATCCCGCTGGATCCTTTTCTTGAGGGAATCGCTTCGCTGGTGAAGGAAGGGCGTTTTCAGGAAGCGTTGGAACGTTGTGACGAGTCTCATGGACCGTCGGTGCGGGTTGTCCAGGCGGCTTTGCTGAAAAGGGACATGCCGCTGATGGATTTACGGGAATCATTGCAGGAGGTGGGGCAACTGCAGGTCCCAAGATTGGAGAAAAATTTGTCGATTTTGGCGACGGTCGGATACATTTCGCCCTTGTTGGGATTGCTGGGGACAGTGACGGGGATGATTCACGTGTTTCAAACGGTGAGCGGGGCGCGGGGGACGGTGCCGGTAGGGGAGTTGGCGGGGGGGGTGTGGGAGGCTTTGTTAACCACCGCCGGAGGACTAGTGGTGGCGATTCCCGCGTATGTGGCTTACAACTACCTGGCTTCCCGCATGAGTTCTGAAGTCAACGACATGGAGCGGGCCGGCATTGAGATGATTCAAATTCTGAAGGAGGGCGGTCGCTTCCGCCCGACGGCGGTGAGCACCCCGGTGACCACAGCCCTGAAGACGGAAAAGCCCACTCCATGAAAATCCGGACTCAGGTCCGGGTTTTGCGGGGGCCGTTGGATGTGGCCCCGCTGGTCGATGTGATCCTGCTGTTGCTGATCTTTTTTCTGCTGACATCGAGCTTTGTCTTCCAGCCGGGAATCGTGGTGGACCCGCCCTCGCCGGGACAGTCGAAGGGCGGGGCAAATGACACCCGGTATGTCATCACCGCCACCGCGGGAGCGACACCCCAGGTCTTTTTCAACGATCGGGTGACCGATCTGGCCAAGCTGCGCACGGAGTTGGCGCGGTTGGCCAAGTCGGAACCCCGGGCGGTGGTGGTGGTGAGGGCGGACCGGGAACTGAGACATGGAGTGGTAGCCCAGCTTTTGGATGCGGTGGTGCAGAACGGGCTTTCCGCGGTGCTGGCCTCCCGTTCCAGCGAACCGAGTCCGTGAAAATTCCCTCCCGCCTTCGGGGACAGCTGACCCTTTTTGTGGCGCTCTCTTTGGGGGCTCACGCGTTGGCTTTCTCTCTTTTCCGTGATCCAGGGGATTTTATCCGTATTCCGCCTCATGGACCGGGAAAGGTCACCCTCCAGAGCGGGGAAGGAGCGGAGGGGGGGCTGGCGGCCATTTATGACCCCTCGGCCATTGTGTTTCCCCAAGCCCGGCCCCCGCTCCTTGCCGGGAATGTCACCTTGCCCTGGAACGATGGGGGTTGGTCGGTGCAAGGGACGGTGCCGATGCCGGAGTTTCATCCCAACGGATTGGGGACGGATGCCCCGTTGCCGGTGAAAGCGGCCTCGGCCATGGGATCGTACCGATCCCAGCCTCTGGTCGGACTCCGCAAGGAGAACCGAGCGGTGACCAAGACGTGGTTCGATCTGGATGGGGCCCTAAAAAATCGATTGGGAGCGAAAACTTTGACACTCCCTGCTTTGCAAAGCACCCATGCCTTGGAACCGACCGCGGCCCGTTTGGGGGTGGATGAGGACGGAGCGGTCCGTTTCGTGTTTCTGGAGGGAACGACGGGGGATCCGGTGGCCGATCGGGAGGCCTCCAATCTCCTGAGGGGCTGGCGATTTGAGCCGGAATCCGGCAAGTGGGTAGAGTGGGGCCGGGTGAGGATTCTGTGGGCCGTGGAGGCCCCTGCCGGGGAGGGAAAACTGTGACCCTGACCGGTTCACAACTTCTTCTGGTCTACCTGTGTCTTTTTCTTGGCATCGTCTTTTCTTTGTGGATGGTTGGAGGATGGAAAGCGTCGCTCAGCCGAAGAAGGTTCAAAGAGACGGTGGTTTGCCCCGTCTGCGGCGCCAAGAATCCCCGGGAGCATGCCTGGCACTCGCTCCGCTGCAGAAAATGCGGTGCCCGGCGGCCCCTTCACCCCAGCGCAACTGAAAGGAGCTGAATTATGGGCATGTGGATTGGACGAAATCGCAAGGCAAGGGTGACCTACGGGTTTGATGAGATCGCCCTCGTTCCGGGGGACGTCACCGTGAATCCAAACGAGGTGAACACGGAATTTTCCATCGGCAAACACACATTCAAGGTGCCGATCCTGGCCTCAGCGATGGACGGAGTGGTGGATGTCAAATTTGCCACCGCGATGGGTAAGATGGGCGGGTTGGCTGTCCTGAATTTGGAGGGTGTCCAGACCCGCTATGAGGATCCGAGCAGTGTGTTGGACCAGATCGCCAAGGCCGACAAGGAGGCCTGCACCCACCTGATCCAGAAGATGTACGTCCCTCCGATCCGCGAGGAACTGATTGCCAAACGGGTGAAGGAGATGAAGAAGGCTGGGATTGTGGCGGCGGTTTCCGCCATTCCGCAGAAGGCGGAGAAGTACGGAGCCATCGCCCAAAAGGCCGGGGCAGACATATTTGTCATCCAGTCGACCGTCTCCACGGTGCGCCACGTCTCCACCGAGTACAAGACCCTGGATCTGGCGAGGTTCTGCAAAACCATGAAGATCCCCGTGGTGGTGGGCAACACCGTGACCTACGGGGTGAGCCTCGAGTTGATGGAGGCGGGCATTTCAGGGTTGTTGGTGGGAGTCGGACCGGGAGCGGCTTGCACCACGCGCGGCGTGCTGGGTTTGGGCGTGCCACAAGTTACGGCAACGGTGGACTGTGCAGCTGCCCGCGATGCGTATCACAAGAAGACGGGCCGTTACGTGCCCATTATCACCGATGGTGGAATGAACAAGGGTGGGGATATCTGCAAGGCTTTTGCCTGCGGGGCGGATGCTGTGATGATCGGCAGTGCCTTTGCCCGGGCGGAAGAGGCCCCGGGTCGGGGCAATCATTGGGGGATGGCCACGCCGCACGCCAACCTGCCCCGGGGCACGAGGATCAAGGTGGGGGTGACGGGCAGCCTCAAACAGATTCTCTTTGGACCGGCGACATTGGATGACGGATCGCAAAATCTGGTGGGAGCGATTGTCACCTGCATGGGTAACGTCGGCGCCAAGAGCCTAAAAGAGTTTCAGGAAACCGAAATCATCATCGCCCCCTCGATCAAGACGGAAGGGAAGTTATTCCAGACCGTGCAGGGGGTGGGAATGGGGACGCGCTAAGGCGCGGGCCAGAGTCCCGGCCGATTAAGTTGAAAGATTAAGTTGAAGAAATCTGGAATAGAGCAACTCTGGATTGTGCAGTTTTCTTAATCATCATCTTGCCCCTTCATCGGGCTGAGCGAAGCTCAGCCCTTGTGCGAGCCGTCGCAGAAGGGGGATGTTTTGGTTTTGCCGCAACCACAGACCCAAATGGGGCCGTCTTTTTCTATCGCAATCACTTTGGGAGCTTTGCCTGAACCTTTGTGGGAGCCGTCACAGTAGGGGGGATTTTTAGTAAGGCCGCAGGTGCAGAACGCGAAGGTTTGGCCGGATTTGGCGTCGATTTTGTAGGGGAAGGATTGCCAGCTCATAGGCTCATCATTGAACAGTCATTGGAGAATGAAAGTGCAAACTGCGGGAGGTGGAAGGTGAAAGGCGGGAGGGCGGGCCTTAGCGATGCTTCTTATACCAATCGAGAAGGATGCGGGTGGGGGTATTGAGGGGGAGTTGGTAGCACTCGTCCAAGCTGCACCAGCGGAACTCGTCCGCTTCGGGGTTCAGGGTGACGGCCGTTTGCTTGGTGTGGGCCACGTAGTTGAGGAGGACGAAGTGGGCGGGTTTGTAGAACTCTTTCGAACGGATGCAGTCCTGGGCGAGGGCAAACCGGATGTCGTGAAGTTTTAGGCCGGTCTCCTCGAGAATTTCACGGCGAAGGGCCTCCTCGGAGGTTTCGCCTCCCTTGATCTTGCCTCCGGGAATTCCCCAGAGGCCGGACCATTTGAGCGTGTGGATCATCAGCAGTCTCTGGTCGGGGCCGACGATGAGGGCCCCCACGGTGGGAGTCGGGGGAATGGGTTCGGGATTCGCATGACGTTGCACCAGTTGCAAAACCGCCTCCATGTTTTCGGCCACATGATCCGGCAGGGCCTTCTGCAGCTTGTGCAGGGAGTCATAGCCAGTCAGGACGGCGCAGGAGCGAACCCCTCCGTGGCGAGCGGTGACGATATCGTGTTCCATGTCCCCGACGAAAAGCGTTTCCTCAGGTCGAAGGTGGTGCTGGTGGAGTAGCTCATGAATGGCCTGGCGTTTGTCGGCCACACTGGCGTACACGTGATGAAAGAAGTGCTCCACGCCCAGGCGCCGTGCCTGGGATTCGAAATCACGGGCATGCACCGTGCTCAGCAGGAAAACGGGCATGGTTTTGGAATGGCAGTACTCCAGGATTTCCCGGGCGCCGGGGAGGAGGGTGACCGTGTGGTGCAGTTCCCGGAACACCTCGCGAAAGATCTGCTCCAGTTTGCTCAAGGGTACATCCGGGATGTGTTCCTTGTAGAAGCCTTCGTAGGGAAGATAGAATTTCTGCCGGAAGGATTCCCGGTCGAAGGGAGGTTTGCCGTGGGCGGCAAAGACCCGGTTGGTGGCCTCCAGGACGGGCGTGAGGTCGTCCACGAGCGTGCCGGACCAGTCGAAGATGATGTTGCGGATCATGTATCCTGAGGTCTGTAGACTATCGTCTAAGGCCTACGGGGGAGGTTGAGTTGGGGGTAGTTATCCAAGGATTCATCATCGGGGGTTTTAAGCCCGAACAGGTCAGGAGTGGTAATCTTGGAGGGCCTGAACGGAGAGGCCGTGGGAGCGCAAGGATTTGATTCCCTCGAGGCTGGCCTGGGCGGCGGCGACCGTGGTCATGACCGGGATCTTGTTTTGGAGGGCGCTGGTACGGATTTGGACTTCCTCCGTCCGAGCGACAGCACCGGCCGGGGTGTTGATGACCAAGACGATCTCGCGGTTTTTGATCAGATCGACCACATTGGGGCGCCCTTCGGACAGCTTGAGCAGGGGAGTGACGGGGATTCCGGCATCAGCCAACTTTCGGGCGGTGCCGCTGCTGGAGACGATCTTAAAGCCGAGATCGTGCAAGCCCTGTCCCAGGCGCACCGCCGCGTTCTTGTCGATATCGCGGACGCTCAAAAAGACGGTGCCAGATTTTGGGAGGGACGGCTGGGCGGCCATCTGGCTTTTGGCATAAGCCAAGCCGAAGGAGCGGTCGACTCCCATGACCTCGCCGGTTGATTTCATTTCCGGGCCCAACAGGATGTCGGTTCCGGGAAAACGGGAGAAGGGGAAGACGGCTTCCTTAACGGAAAAATGGGTGGGGATGATCTCCGTGGTAAAGCCGAGCTCTTTCAATGTTTTGCCGGACATCACCCGAGCGGCAATTTTGGCCAGTGGCTTACCGATGGCTTTGCTGACGAAGGGAACGGTGCGGGAGGCCCGGGGATTCACCTCCAGGACGTAGACTGTGTCCTTTTGCACGGCGAACTGAATGTTCATCAGGCCGCGGACACCGAGTTCCTTGGCGAGTGCGAGGGTGGCCTGCCGGATTTCATCAATCACCTTCTTCGGGAGCGAATGGGACGGGATGACACAGGCACTGTCCCCGGAATGAATGCCGGCCTGTTCGATATGCTCCATGACAGCTCCAATCACGGCGTCCTTGCCGTCGGCGACGCAGTCGACATCGACCTCGGTGGCGTCTTCCAAGAAACGATCCAGCAAGACGGGGCGGCCCGGGGCAACTTCCGTGCACTCTTTCATATAAGTACGGATTTCGTCCTCCGAATAGACGATGCGCATGGCCCGACCGCCCAAAACGAAGGAAGGTCGGAGGAGCAGGGGGAAGCCAATCTTCCTGGCCGCCGCGAGAGCCTCCTCGGTGGTGGTGGCGGTGCCGTTGGGGGGCTGGCACAGGCCGAGTTTATCGAGCATGGCGGAGAAGAGTTTTCGATCTTCGGCCCGTTCAATCGATTCGACTGGTGTGCCCAAGATGCGGATTCCCGCGGCCTGCAACTCGGAGGCCAAGTTTAGAGGGGTTTGCCCACCAAACTGGACGATGACTCCCTTCACCAGATCATCCTTATTCTCCGCACGGTAGATGTGGATGACGTCTTCAGCCGTCAGAGGTTCGAAGTAGAGTTTGTCGGACGTGTCATAGTCGGTGGAGACGGTTTCCGGGTTGGAATTGACCATGATGGTCTCAAAGCCGTCTTCCCGTAGGGCAAAGCTGGCGTGCACGCAGCAGTAGTCGAACTCGATCCCTTGCCCAATCCGGTTGGGACCGCCCCCCAGAATGAGAATTTTGGGCTTCTTGGTGGGGCGAGACTCGTCGTCGTCTCGGTCATAGGTGGAGTAGTAGTAAGGCGTGAAGGCCTCAAACTCGGCGGCGCAGGTGTCAACCAAGCGGAAGGTGGGCAGCAGTTTCGCTTTTTCTCTCCAGGCGCGAACAGACCGGGCCCGGGCAAGGAGTTCCTCGGTAGGACTTGGTAGGAGGCGGGCGAGGTCGATATCCGAGAGGCCCGCTTGGCGGGCCTCCAACAGCAGAGGAAGGGCAGACGGGTTACCCAACCACGACTCTTTTTCAAGTCGGCGAGCTATTCCGGTGATTTCCTGGAGGTTATCGAGGAACCAGGGATCAATTTTGGTGATTTCATGGATGCGTTCCACCGACCAATCCTGATTCAAGGCGTGGCTGAGATACCAGAGTCGGGCGGGATGGGGGGTGCGGAGCTGATGGGTCAGTTGATCCTCGGGAACGGGAGGGGTTTTGGTTCCGAGATCGAGACGGCCCTCTAGGCCCTTTAAATCAAGCGACCGCAGGGCTTTCATGAAGGATTCACGGAAGGTGCGGCCGATGCCCATGGCTTCGCCGACGCTTTTCATGGAGGTGGTCAAAACGGGTTCGGCCCCCGGGAATTTCTCGAAGGTGAACCGTGGAATCTTGGTGACCACGTAATCGAGGGTTGGCTCGAACGAGGCTGGGGTTTCCCGGGTGATGTCGTTCTTGAGCTCGTCGAGGGTGTATCCCACAGCGAGTTTGGCGGCAATTTTCGCGATGGGGAAACCGGTGGCCTTGGAGGCGAGGGCGGAGGACCGGGAGACGCGGGGGTTCATCTCGATGACGATCATCCGCCCGGTGCGGGGGCAGACCGCGAACTGGATATTGGAACCTCCGGTTTCAACCCCGATTTCCCGAATGACGGCAAAGGAGGCATCGCGCATACGTTGGAATTCGCGGTCGGTCAGGGTCTGGGCGGGGGCGACGGTGATGCTGTCCCCGGTGTGGACCCCCATGGGATCAAAGTTCTCGATGGAGCAGACGATGACGCAGTTGTCGGCGTGATCCCGCATGACCTCCATCTCGTACTCTTTCCAGCCCAAGAGGGATTCCTCGATCAGGATTTCCGAGGTGGGGGAAGCATCGAGGCCGGAGGCGGCGAACTTTTCAAACTCTTCGCGGTTGTAGGCCACTCCCCCTCCGGTGCCGCCGAGGGTGAAAGCGGGGCGGATAATGAGCGGGAAAGTGCCGATCTTGGCGGCTCCGGCCCGGGCCTCCTCCATCGTGTGGGCGGTGGCAGAGCGGGCGCATTCGAGGCCGATCTTGGCCATGCAGTCCTTGAAGAGCTGGCGATCCTCCCCCTTGCGAATGGCCTCGACCTGGGCACCGATGAGTTTGACCTTGTGGCGTTGGAGGGCCCCGGATTCGTGCAGGGCCATGGCGGTGTTCAGGGCGGTCTGGCCCCCCAAGGTGGGGAGGAGGGCGTCAGGCTTTTCCTTGGCGAGAATGAGTTCGACGACCTCGGGGGTGATGGGTTCGACGTAGGTGCGGTCGGCAAACTCCGGGTCGGTCATGATGGTGGCCGGGTTGCTGTTGATCAGGATGACGCGGTAACCCTCTTCCCGGAGGGCCTTGCAGGCCTGGACCCCGGAATAGTCGAATTCGCAGGCCTGACCGATGATGATGGGGCCGGAGCCGATGATCAGGATGGATTTGATGTCGGTTCGGCGGGGCATGAGCTCAAACCTTAAAGCTTCAATCGAAGGATTGAAAGTTGGTAGATAGGAGATGGTAGATAGGAGATGGGAATTATTGGTAGATAGAAACCAGGGGGCGGTCCTGGATCAAGAGCTAACCAGCAGGAAAAAAATGGCGCAGGGCCTCGGCGATGCCGCTGCCTGCCTCGCCCTTGGCCACATAACCCTTCCCGAACCGGACAGCCTCAAGAACCTCAGGAACGGAGTTGGAGGGGCAGGCGAGGTAGTGGCCAAACTCCCGGCGTAGCATGGGCAGGTCGTTGAGGTTATCGCCGGCGATGAAGCTGGATTCAGGGCCAAGATCCAAGATTCTCTGGATCTGCGCCAGGCAGGATCCCTTGTGGTAATTGGAGTGGGCAAAGCGGAAGTAGGGACCGTTGCGGACGGTGGTGATCTCGGGACGATCCTTGAGGATGCGACTGACTTTCTGGTGGGTGCGATCGATGCTCTCCTGCGATCCGGCGATCAACCCAATGGCGCCGACATCAGGGATCACGGTGACTTCCTCGTCCGAGGCAACCTCCTTTTGAATCTGTTCGAGAATGGCTCCATGGCGACCGAAGAGGGACTCATGAACTTCCGCGCAGGTTCGGTTCCATTCCTCCAAAGAATGGGCTTCGCCCTTCTTCACCTGATGAATCTCGCGCTCCACGGTGACAATCCACTCGGGCAAGGCGGGGGATCGGTGGTGGGCCAGTACCTCCCGCAGGCTTTCCCAGGAGCGACCGGTGGCGACGACCCAGGAGACGGATCGTTTCGTTCGGGTTTGCTGTAACCAGGTGAAAAACTCCGGAGCCAACGGGCCAGCATGGTTTTCTCCCGCGAGGGTTCCGTCAAAATCGGTGCAGACCAGGAGGGGCTTCAACGCGGGAGATTCAGTTCGTAGTGGAGGGCGGAGGCGACAAAAAGGGAGGCGGTTTCGGAGCGAAGAACCAAGGGTCCCAGGGAGGCGGGCCGAAATCCGGCCGATCTGGCCCGGCCGATTTCGGAAGGGGTGAAGTCTCCTTCCGGGCCGATGAGGATATCGACGGCATGCAAGGGTCTGGTTGCACGGGCCTCGCCCAAAAGGATTGGCAAGGGTCGGGCCTCGGGTTGGAGGGATCCAATTATGCGGGCGATCGGGGGAGCGGGATCCGGGGCGGCCAGAAAAGTCTCCAGAGGAGCCGCTTCGTGGATGGAGGGTAGCCAGTTTTGACCCGATTGTTTGCAGGCGGCCAAAGCAATTGTTTCCCAGCGGCCGCTGACGCGTTTTTCCCCGCCGGGTTTGGGCACAGAACGTTCGGAGGCGATGGGCCAGATTTCGGAAACGCCCAGTTCGGTCAGTTTTTGGATCAGAAGTTCCATCCCCGCCGGTTTGATCATCGCCTGACCGAAGCGGATGCGGCAGGCGGGCTTGGCCGTCTTGGCGGTGGAAAGAATCTGGTAGGCCACGCCATCCTGATCCGTTGCGGTCAGGCGAACGCGTGCTTCCGATCCCTTGCCATCGAACACGGCGGCGGAGTCGCCGGTACGAAGCCGAAGAACGTCGACTGCGTGGTGAGACTCTTCCGGGGAAAGTTTGCCCGAGGCGAGGTTGGGATTAAAAAAGCGGTGGCCGGCCACGGGAATCAACCCTTGAAAAGTTTCCGGGCTTTCTCGAGAAAAGAGTGGCCTTCCGGATGTGTGGACTCATCGCAGAGCCGGGCAAACTGCTCGAGGGCTTCTTTTTGGGAGTGATTCAGGTGTTTGGGAACCTCGATGCGTACCCGGATGTGAAGGTCTCCCCGGCCGCGACCGGCAAGAGAGGGGACGCCTTGGTCGCGAAGACGGAACACCTTGTCGGAGGCGGTGCCGGCGGGGATCTTGAGTTTGAGTTCTCCGTCGAGACTGGGGACGCTGATTTCCGCTCCCAAGGCAAGTTGTGAGAAGGAAACGGGTACCTCGCAGAACAGATCCTCCTCCTCCCGCTGAAAGACGGGATGGGAGGCGACGGATAAGACCACGTAGAGATCGCCGGCTTTTCCGCCCCGAGGGCCGGCCTCTCCCTGTCCGGCGGAGCGGAGACGGGATCCGGTATCCACCCCGGCGGGAATCTTTAATTTGATCCGGGCGTTTTCCTCCACCCGTCCCTCACCGTGGCATTTTTTACAGGGATGTTGGATGGATTGGCCCGACCCGCCACACTTCGGGCAGGTTTGGGCGATGGAAAAGAAACCGCGATTGACCGCGACCTGCCCTTGGCCACGGCAGGTCGAGCAGGTCACCACCTTCGAGCCTGAGGCCGCTCCGCTGCCTTCACAGGCGGAGCAGGGAACAGGTCGGCGAAGGGTGATCTCCTTTTCGCAACCTAGAACGGCCTCGAGAAAGTCGATTTCCAGGTCGTAACGCAGGTCGGAGCCCTGGTTGGATCGTCCGCTCCGGCGTCCCCCCCCACCGCCACCAAAAGCGCCTTCAAAGATGTCGCCAAAAATTCCTCCCCCAACGCCCCCGGAACTGAAGACCTCACGGAAGACTTCAAACGGATCGTGGAATCCTCCCCCGCCCATGCCGCCTCCAGGGGCAAAGGCGCGGTGTCCGAATCGGTCATAGGCGTCCCGTTTCTGGGGATCGGAAAGGACCTCGTAGGCTTCGCCGATCTCCTTGAATTTTTCCTCCGCCTTTTTATCGCCCTTGTGTTTGTCGGGGTGGTGTTGGATGGCGAGTTTGCGGTAGGCCTTTTTGATGTCCTCGGCGGAGGCGCTCCGGGGCACTCCCAGAACCTCGTAATAATCTTTTTTGGCGGACACGGATCAGGAAGCGGGTTGGGCGGGAGCAACGGTGACGACGCTGGCGGGGCGAAGGAGACGGTCTCCGATTTTGTATCCCCGGCGACGCTGATGCAGTACGGTTCCCTCGGGTTTTCCGGGGGCCGGCTCCTGACCCAGGGCCTCGTGGAGGTTGGGATCAAAGGGTTTTCCGATCGCCTCGATCAGTGTGACCCCATGCTCGGTGAGAAACCGCTCGAACTGGGTTTGGATCAGCTTCACTCCGGTAACCACCGAGGTGGCATCCGTGGCCGCGCAGGCAGCCTGTAGACCTAGCTCGAGGTGATCGAGAAGCGGAAGAAGATCGGAGAGAAGGGCCTGGTTGGCATAGCGAAGGGACTCTTCTTTCTCGCGGACAAGGCGTTTCCGGGTGTTTTCGAAATCGGCCCTGGCCCGAAGAAGCTGATCTTTAAGGGAAGCGATCTCAGACGCGGGATCAGGGGCAACAGGGGAGGGCGATGGAGTGGCGGAGGCATCCGCATCTTTTTTCGCTTCTGTTTTCGGCTCAGTTTCCGGAGCCGTCTGGTGATGGGAGTGCTTGGTTTTCATGGGCTTAGATTCGATGGATATTTAGAATAGAATGCAGAACATATTTATCCAAGGATGGATGTCAATGGGCCGGAGAATAAGAGGAGGACAGGGATACTACTGTTCGGACCACAGGAAGTAACGGTTACGGAGGTCATCGATTTTTCGGGCGAAGGCGGCTTGGTTGGGGCCGCCGGCTTTTTCCAGGATCCGGTAAATGGCGAGAGCTCCCCGAAAATCCTTTCGGCTTTCCTGGATGCGGGCGGCTTCGGCCCCGGCCCGGGCGAACCAAAGGTACTCCGGTTGGTCCACCGAGGTGGCCTGGGTTCCGGACCGTCCGTAGAGCACATCCAGGTACGTCTGCAGGGCATCCTCCTCCCGTCCCAGTTGCTCCAGACATTTTCCCCGGACAAAGCCGGCTTCATTGCGCTCGGAGGAATCGGAGATCGGGCTGGCGATGAGTGAGGCGGCGGTGGAAGTGGCCCGCTCCAAGCTGGCCCGGTCATTGGCTCCGAGCGCAAATTCACAGGCCAACCGGCGTTTGGTGACTTCGACCCAAGGGCGTTGATCCGGGGTGCGGGAGGCAAGGAGGGAGTTGGCGATCTGCAATCCGCCGGAGTAATCCCCGGAAGCACGGCAGGCATCGATTTCCGCCAGCCGGGCATCGAGCCGCAGGGGAGAATTTTCAGGAACAAGGCGGAGCAACTTAATCGCTTCGGTCGGATTTCCCAGGGCCAAGGCGCTCTGGGCGGCGTAGTAGAGGGCGTTATCGGCGAGGGGATCTTTGGGATACTTGGTGGCCATCTCACGAAAGGCGGTCAGCGCCTCCCCGTGGTTACGTTCCTCATAGTGGGTCTGGGCGATCTGAAAGGTGATGGCGGGGGCCAGCGTGCTATTGGGGAAGCGGGTGAGTATCTTGGTGAATTCCACGCGGGCTTGGGCCCCTGTGAGCTCCTTGGAGCGGAGACGGGCCTCAATGCCCGAGGCCAAGGCTTGGGGGAGAAGAGGGGAGTTGGGAAAGGCTTTTTCAAATTCGGCGAAAGCCGCGATGGCCCCGGGATAATCCCCACCCCGCAAGAGAGAACTGGCCCGGCGGAGAGTGGCTTCAGCCTGGAGTGGATTCGAACCGGGAAGTTTGGCGACCTCCGCCAACGCGGATCGGCTGGCGGCCGAATCCCCCTGGGTCTCGAGCATGCGTCCACGCTCCAAGGCCAGACCGGCCCGGCGGGGGCTATCCGGGAAGCGTTGGCTGAATTCTTGTTCCAGGCGAAGGAAGGCGGAGGCCTCGGAACCACGGGAAGCGGTGATGGCGGCGTTGTACAAGGCCTCCTCTCCAAGTTTTGGGTCGGTGGCGGTGCGGTAGGCCGCATCCCAGGCGGCGGAGGCCTCGGCGGCTTTTCCCTCTTTCATGAGGATTTCCGCTTGCGTGGCCTGGGCTTGATAAAAAACCGTGGGGTCAAGTTTCTGGTTTTGGAGAAGGGTTTTCAGCTGTTCCTTGGCGGCAGGCTCCTGCCCCTGTTTGACCAGGGCTTGGGCGAGGAGTAGCCGGGCCGAGGGAACGGCAGGGGAGGCGGGATAGGTGCGAATGAGTTGATCGAGATCGGCAGCTGCGGCTTCGGCGTTCCCGGCTGTTAAAGTGGCGGAGCCCAAGAGCAGGAGGGCCGGGGCATATCTTCCACGTTTGTCGCTCTCTTCCTCCCGGTCGCGGACGGAATCCCGCAATTTAAGGGCGGCGGTGGGCAGGGATTGGGAGGCTTGCGCCGCAGCCAGATATTCGCGTGCGGCGTTCAGATATGTTTCCGGATCGGAATGTTGGTCCAGCGCCTTTTCGAGCGAGTTGGCGGCATCGCCCGGTTTGTTGCGGGAGCGATCGATCTTGCCCAAGGCGATCCAAATGCGGGCGATCAGGTCGGCCGAAGCGCCGTTTTTGCTGTCGAGGATCTTCCGGAACTGATCCCTGGCCTCATCTCCTTTTCCCCGACTGAGGGCAATTTCTGCGGCCCAGTACCTGGCTTCGGCCTGGATGGGGGGGGGAGTGTCTTCGGGAAAGGAGGTGAGTTCTTTGTCCGCCTCGTCCAGTTTCCCATCCGCAAGGTAGGTTTTGATCAGCAGCAAGCGGCCGGCATGCCGTTCGGGATGGTTCGAGTCCTTCATCAGTTCCCGGAGCTCCGCGACCCCGGCGGCCGATTCGCCTTGGTTGAAGAGAGCGGTCGCCAAGCCGAGGGATGCCTTGGCGGAAAGATCTTCCCCATTCCCCTTGGCTTTACACTCCCTCCAGATCGGGGCGGCTTCCTTCCAGCGGCCCAACTCGTTCAGGGCGGAGGCTTGGGCGAAGCGGATCCGGCTTTCCCACTCCGTTGGGGAAGTCTTGGGGAGTTCGTGTAAGGCGTCCTCCGGCCGGCGATCCGCCAGCAGCGCCTCCGCCAAGAGGAGCTGGGCGTAAGGTTGGGGAGACCCGTTGTTTTTTTGCAACCAGGCACGGATCCTAGTGGCGGCATCTTTTCCCAAGCCGTCCTGAATCATTTCCTCGGCGGTGCGAAGTTCCTTGGGTTGCTCCGACGGGATCGCCCCAAGCAGACACGGGTAGAGAAAAAGAGCAAAAAAGCGTTTCATCGCCGGGCCAGCATTTTTCCGGTCAGGCTTTCGCGGTTCCGGGCAACCTCCTCCGGTGTGCCACTGGCCACCAGACGACCGCCCGATTCTCCGCCACCGGGGCCAAGGTCCAGAATGTGGTCGGCATGGCGGATGATGTCCGGATGGTGCTCCACGACGACGAGAGTATGCCCTGCCTCGCATAAGGCGAAGAAAACTGAGAGCAACCGGTCGACCTCCGCGAGGTGAAGGCCCGTGGTGGGCTCATCCAGCAGATAAAGGGAAGGTCCACGGGTTCGTCGAGCCAGAGCGGAGGCCAGTCGGACCCGTTGGGCTTCCCCTCCGGAGAGTTGGTCGGCTGGTTGGCCGATGGGAAGGTATCCCAAGCCCACGCGTTGCAACGCCTCCAAAGCCTCCGCCAACGGGGGAATGGCCCGCAGGAGGGTGAGTGCCCGATCGACCGAAAGATTCAGGATATCGGCGATGGAGTGACCCCGGTAGGTTACGGCCAAAGTCTCCCGGTTGTAGCGCCGACCTTCGCAGGCCGGACAGGGGGAGACGGCCTCGGGAAGAAGTTGGAGTTGCACGGTGATTTCGCCGTGTCCCGAGCAGGTTTCGCACCGCCCGCCCCGCAGGTTAAAACTGAAACGGGAAGCGCTGAACCCGCGGGCCTTGGCGGCAGGCAGGGCGGCAAAGATATTTCGTAATTCGTCAAAGACGCCCAGCAGGGTCAGGGGATTGGATCGGGACATGCGGGGTAGTGGGGTTTGGTCGATCACCAAGGCCCGGGAGATCAGATCAACACCCTCCAACGAGGCATACGCTCCCGGGGTGGGGGCGGCATTCGGCCCCCCAAAATGACGCAGAAGAGCAGGAGCCAGCGTGTCGAAGATCAGGGTGCTTTTTCCGGAGCCGCTGACCCCGGTGATGCAGGTGAAGCCACCGAGGGGGATTTCCGCATCGACCTGTTGGAGGTTGTGGGACGAGGCTCCTTTGATTCGTAGCCAACTAAGGGGGTGAAATTGCCGCTTGGGGAATGTGAGACGGCGGCGACCGGAAAGAAAAGCCCCCGTGAGGGATGCCTGGTTCTCCGCAATTTGTCCGGGAGTGCCTTCCGCGATGATCCTCCCCCCCTCCGAACCCGATCCCGGGCCGAATTCGACCAAGTGGTCTGCCCGACGGAGGGTTTCCTCGTCGTGCTCCACCACAAGGAGCGAGTTACCGAGATCGCGCAGGGAAAAGAGAAGGTCAAGCAACCGGGAGTGGTCCGCCGGATGCAGGCCGATGCTGGGTTCATCGAGAACGTATAGAACTCCGGTGAGTCCGCCTCCCACCTGGGTGGCGAGGCGGGCCCGCCGAGATTCCCCACCAGAAAGGGTATCCATGGATCGATCTAACGTCAGGTAGCCCAGTCCGAGTTGCTCCAGGAAGTCGAGGCGTTGAAGGATCGCCAGACGCAAGGGATCAAAAGCATGGGAGGATGGACCTGCAGGAGCGGGGAGCGAGGCCAACCATTTCCTAGCTTGAGTGACAGAAAGTTGGCAGAAGCTGGCGATATGGTGGCCTTGG
>Ga0214917_10002181_pt1 | contig 24279 bp, 22 predicted proteins | sample LL_1208_BB_MetaG_FD_177983 | JGI IMG/M metagenome (GOLD analysis project Ga0214917, IMG submission 177983) | Freshwater microbial communities from Lake Lanier, Atlanta, Georgia, United States - LL_1208_BB | ecosystem: Environmental > Aquatic > Freshwater > Lake | place: USA: Georgia | collected...
CGTAGGTCAAGAACACATCATTGAAATTCTCAAAGGCGCAGTTACTGCCTCACGAACAGGCGAAGAATCACAAGAAATGACCCATGCCTGGGTCTTCACCGGCCCCCCAGGATCGGGCCGCTCTTCAGCTGCAATCGCTTTCGCACAAGCGCTTATCTGTTCCAACAATGGCTGCGGCACATGCTCTGATTGCAATGCAGCGAAAACAAGCGGTCACCCAGATGTCGAAATCATTCGCACTGAAGGTTTATCAATCAAAGTAGAAGAAGTACGCGAACTTCTTACCCGTGTTGCATGGGCGCCTTCAATGGGTGGATGGCGAGTAGTTGTAATGGAAGATGCGGATCGACTTACCGAATCAGCTGCTAACGCACTTCTTAAAGCAATTGAAGAACCAGGGACAAGAACGGTTTGGTTGCTCTGTGCACCAACTCTTCATGATGTTTTACCAACGATTCGTTCACGCTGTCGTCACCTTCAACTGCGCACGCCAAGCCTTGAAGCGATAACAAAGGTTCTAATCAATCGCGACCACATCGCACCAGGGATGGCAGATTTTGCAGCCCGTCTAAGCCAAGGACACATTGGCCGCGCAAAGTATTTAGCGACGAATGAATCAGTCCGCAGCAACCGTAAGGTAATCATGCAACTGGCTCTTCAGCTTGGTTCACTTGCTGCTGCATTCCAAGCAGCACAAACACTCGTAGATCTTGCCACAACCGAGGCGAATGCAACATCTGATGAACGTGATGAGCGAGAAGTTGAACTTCTTCAAGAAGCTTACGGAAAAGGTGCAACCGGCCGTGGTATGGCAACTGGCGGAGCCAAAGCAGTTAAAGAACTTGAGAAGGAACAAAAGTCGCGCTCTACCCGTATGGTCCGCGACTCTATTGATGGAGCGCTCCTCGATATCACTACCTTCTACCGTGACGTGATGATGGCGCAGTCAGGAAACAAAGAATCGATAATCAACACAGATATGCTCGAAAAAATAGAAAACTATGCTGCCAACTCACCTTTGCATTCAACCATCTTCAAAATCAACGCCATCATGGAAGCGCGGGAAAACATAACGCGAAATTCAGCACCACTCGTCACATGCGAAGCCTTGATGTGCCAACTTGCTAAACCATAGGAACTAGTGATTTAGAATTCTTGCCCATTTATCAATTGTCCACCAATGTTCAAGCAAAGGAACATCAAGAATTATCTCGATTTAATACGACTGTGAAATTGCAACACACCAACCCATGAAATTCTAGTAATTCGCTTGGGAAATATAGTGTGCGGTGAGAAATATTTCAACCAACTTAAATATGTAATATTTATAGTTTGCGTTCAGGGTTAGGGTGAAAACTCCCTAACATCTGCAGTTCAAATCGCCTTAGCTCGGAAGACCTTAACCGTTTTAACATTTGATAACGTCGTTCACTTCTTGGCAAGAAATAAAAACTCTGGATGAAAAGTTCTTCTGGAGTCTTGATCTGCATTCCCTGCAAAACTTGATTTGCTAGATCTTGACGGACCAAGAATAAATCTTGATGAAAACAGACGGATACATATCCAATTCGCTGCATTTCGCCAGCAATAAATTTAATTGGGTGCTGAAAATTATTTTCGGCCAAAGGAAAAGAAGTATTTATCGTCGGCACGAAAGAAGAACCGCCTTCAAGGATCATGACCTTTGGCCGCACATTTGAAGATAGTGCAATTTCTAAGTCAACTCCATCAACATCAATTATCACCAGATCAAGATTCTCAATGAAATCCGGAGAAACATGTCGGAGAAGCAACTCGTCTAAGACAAGCCGGTCACTTTTGCTCGAACCCCGAAAACCCACCCAAGCATTAATTTTGATTATCTGCGGTGAAGGATAGTTCATAGTTAGGGATTGAAAACGAAGAACATTCCCTTCAATAAAAACTCCTGTCCAGTCTTCTTCGACCAGCTTTCTAGCATTTGACAAGTGCATACCGTCCCAAGCACCAAATTCACAGAATGTCCCTCGGGAAATGTTCAGGCGCCTGAAAAGCTCTTCGATGATTCCATCCTGGCCAACTTGCGAATAACTGTTAGCATGAAATCTAAGAAAACTGTCTTGGGGATTTAACTGTCTTGGGATATTCCGCTCGAGTAACCAAATATATATAAGAGGGTATTTGATTCAGGAGTCTCGTGAGAATCCGGCCTAAAGTGATAGTCTTTCGAATCAACGAATTCGTCATGTCGCCAATTTTGTCACAGGTTTGAACCAGGGACCTAATCCCGAGCATTTTTGGTTACGGTTTTCGATTAAATGATAGAGGTGAAATTAATTGTTCACTCGCAATACTTATATCGATGAATTTTCTAGATGCGACCGTAAATATCGGGGATGGCATTGGATAGTCTTAGCCCCAAAACTGTTTCCCAAAAAAATGTCTCATTCAGCCAGAAAATTCGAAAGGTCAAATTTCTTACGAAGAGTGAGGGCGCTGAAATACGAAAATTTATCACCAGGGAATGGTGTTGGATATCCAAACATTGAAGTTTTATCTGTGGCGGCAGGAAAAGATATTTCGATTCTCCCCTATACGTTAAGTTCTGTTCTCAAGAATTCAATGAACCCGATCACTAACATAACAATCGTTTGTCCTCAGCGCGATCTAGAATCTTGCATCTTTGCATTGCAGAATTTGGGGAATTTGGTCCCTATTAGGGTGCTTAACGAAGATGAAATTCTCCCCTTGCCTATACGGAATGCGATAAAAGAGAAATTTCCCCACAGATACGGGTGGGTACTCCAACAATTCGTTGCGACAAAATACATTTCAGAATCAACAAGTAAAGGCGTGCTACTGATCAATTCAGACACAATTCTAATCAAGAGAGTTCATTGGTTAAACAACAAGGGGGAACAAATCTTGATGCCCACGTTAGAATATCATCCACCCTATTACAATTTACTGAAACTTCTATTTCAATTCACTAACAATCCAAAACATACATTTATTTCACACCACATGTTGTTCCAACCACAAAAATTTATAAAGATTTTAGAACGACGTGGATACAATAATATGGAAGAATTTTTATTAACAGCATTAGAGAAATCTGACATCCAAGAGTCTTCTCCACTTTGCGTAGAGTTCGAGCCGTATGCTCAAGGAATGATGATTGATTACTTGGATTTTGTCATGCTTCGAAAATTCTCAAATTTAAACCTGACAAGGAACCCCGAAAATTTGAGAATTGTGGAAGGTTTGATTGAAGGCAAATTGGATTTACCATATAATTCTGTAAGCTTGCATGATTATCTGTAGAAAAGAGCGAAATTGAAAATACCGTTAGCCTCTAGTGGTCTTCGAGATCAGGATATTGAGGAAGTAATCAGAGTTCTAAAATCAGGGCGCCTTACAATGGGGTCGGAAGTCAAAAAATTTGAATCCAAAATGTCAAATTATCTCGGTGTCAAGCATTTTGTAATGGTTAATTCAGGTTCTTCAGCTAATTTGTTAATGATTGAGGCATTATTGAGACCAACAGTCACCAAGCCAAAACTGAATCCTGGCGATTGTGTACTCGTACCAGCAATTGCTTGGCCCACTACTGTTTGGCCATTAATACAACTTGGTTTAAACCCGATATTTGTTGACATCGACCCTGAAACCCTGGCAATTGATCTAGGGCTTGCCCAAAATCTTATTGATTCCTCAGGCATCCCGGTCAGAGCCATTTTCCCCATCCATCCTCTCGGTTTTGCAATTCCACCGAAAGAATTAGATGAGTTCTGTGAAAAGAATGACTTGATACTAATAAACGATGTGTGTGAGTCTCTTGGGAGCTGGAGTGAAGGTAAACATGCTGGAACTGGAGGCTTAGCTGGATCCTTTTCTTTTTATTTTTCTCACCACATAACCACTATGGAGGGCGGCGGCGTTGCCACCAACGATGATTTAATGGCGGATGACCTTCGATCTATGCGATCACATGGATGGTCCAGGGACAGGTCAGATGCGACTAGTTGGAATAGTCACATATCTATAAATGATTCGAAGTTTTTGTTCGTCTCAACTGGATACAACGTTCGCCCAATGGAGATACAAGCAGCGATTGGAAGCGCACAAATTGATGATATCGATAGATTCGTAAGCAGGCGTAGGGACATTGCAAAGCGAGTAACACAAGCTATCGAAGGTACAGTTTTACAAGTTATTGGATCAGAAACTTTGATCAAAAACCCGGAGTCAAATTCCTGGATGTTGATTCCACTGCTCGTAAAAGGCAACGATGCATCTCGGATGAAAAACCTCATTCTTGAAAAGTTGGAAGATTTTGAAGTTGAAACTCGACCCGTTCTAACTGGGAATTTCTTGGCCCAGCCCGCTATAGCTAGGATTACTCGACATGCTGCCGATCCAAGTTCATTTGAATCAGCAACAAAAATAACAAACGAAGCGTTCTTAGTCGGCGCACACCATGACCTTTCGAATGAACAAATCAACTATCTTTGCGAGTCACTCGTCAAGTCTTGTCAAATATGAATTGACCTATCTAGGAAATTCAAATGACATCTTTCGCCACTGGTAAGTCTGGGACTATCGGGAGACACCTCTCCAATAAAGTCCAACCCTTGGTGGTTCAACTGGAACAACCAGATTTCATTTTGGAGCTACCAGAATTTAAGAAGAATGATCACTTGATACATTTGGCAGGAATAGTAGGAACTAATTTAGTTGACCGAAATACTATTCTTTCCCAAAAAGTGAATGTCCAAGCCACCAAATCCCTGGCCGAATATTTCCTACAAAACGATTCAGGAAGATTTATATATATCTCGACTTCTCACATTTATAAGAAATCTCAAAATGTTTTAATTGAATCTTCGCCCCTTGAACCCATAAGTAATTATGCTAAACAGAAATTCGAGGCTGAGAACATTCTGCTCGATTTATTCCACCATGATCCCGCCAGACTTTGTATACTGCGGGTGTTTAGCGTGCTCGACTGGGAAGTACCCGAGTTTAGTTTAGGTGGAGCGATAGCAAAATTGGCTGATTACAACTCCGAGTTTAATCTTGCAAATTCTGAAGACATCCGTGATTTTCTGACACCCGGTAAGATTGCATCCGTCATAGAAGAAGTAGCGAATAATGAACAAATATACGGCATACTAAATATTTGTAGTGGCGTAGGAAAATCGATTGCCCAAGCGGCACAAGAGATGCTAAACATTATTGGGGTAAGAATTCCAAAGAATAGATTTCTTCCGGGGCACTCGGCCATGCCTTATATAGTTGGCAGTAACTCAAAATTGCTCAGCATGGTCCCAGAGTTGGATTTAGAGTGGAAACCTAGCTCACGCAAGCTCTGACTGGTAAATATAGCCTATTTTATGGTGCAGAATTGGGGAATGCGCCTAGACCATATCTCCTACGTAACTACTCACAGTCAGATTGCGGATACTGTACAACGACTTGGTTCAAGACTTGGGAGCACGTTTGTTGATGGAGGAATCCATCCACGCTTCGGTACTCGAAATTTCACTGCGTCCTTGAAAAACAATCAATACATTGAGGTAGTTTGCCCACTTGATCATCCAGCAACTGAACAAACTCCTTGGGGGAAAGCAGTTTTGGCGAAAGCAAACGAAGGTGGGGGATGGTTTACCTGGGTCTTTAGTACGGAAAATATTTCCCCAATTGAAGCAAAGTTTGGACGAGAATCAATCGAAGGGCACCGCACACGGCCTAATGGATCAGACTTGAAGTGGAAGCAAATCGGAGTCCAAGAAATTTCTGGAAGCCGAGAGTTTCCCTTTTTTATTGAATGGCTCTCTACTGACCACCCATCTGATGTTGGATCTCCTTCGGCAGAAATCGAGAAATTAGTAATTTCTGACAAGAATCAACTGGCTGATTCCTGGTTTAAAGAGGAGATACTTTCCTCCCTTGGACACATACAAATCGAGTGGGTCGATCCATCTATGTTTGAAAACCAGACAGGAATTGTCGAGGTCCACCTCAAATCATCACTCGGGACTGTTGTCCTAGACTAAATACTGAACTGTCCTAAAATTGCGTCACCCTAGTACGAAGCCAGAAATTATTTAAAATAGAAAACCGCAACATATTTACCGGATAAAGATTATGCTTTTGGTATGGATTTTTCTATCAGAAGGATCAAGACTGCCCTATTTGAATTGCAAAACTTGATCTTTAGGAAGCTTGTCGCGATTCAATTTTTGAGTAAAAACAAAAGCCGAATGTTGTTTTTGGGTAACCAATATTCAGGTTACTGGTTTCCCAGAAATCTGGTCGAAAGTGCTGGAACTATTTGGGGAGTTGGACTAGGTCACGATTCGTCCTTTGAGTTAGCTTTAGTAAAACTCAAATTTCAATTTGTTGGCTTTGAGCCTGAGCTTACATGTTTCACCAACTCAGTTAAGCAATTTGCTGGAACTTCAGCCAAAATTGAGAACTATGGACTATGGGATAAGCCTGGAACTTTTAGCTACACAGGAGAAAATATCTCAATTGTTGATATCTTTAAATTAGGCAATTACAGCGAAGAAAAACTGGAAATTAAGTCCCTTTGGGATGTCGCCTCCGAAAAGGATCTTAATTCAACACCTCGACCTAGGGTTCTAAAAATGAACATTGAAGGCGCAGAGAAAGAAATACTTCTAAAATTTATTGCAGAACCACTACCTTTTGACGTTATCATTTTCCAGGCTGAATTTCTTTTTCACGTAGGCTTCATGCGATTTAAAGAAAAATGGCAAGCGTACAAAGATTTGAAACTAATCCTAATCGGAATGACGGCATTGGGCTGGGTAGTAACTGACATCTCTCGTCATCAATTCACCTTAAGTTCACTCAACGTTGATTCCTCCTCAATTGCTTAACACCGACGCCGCGAGAATTATGACTACAAACATTAAAAGCCCATTATCTTTGAAGAAGAACCCATGAATCTTAAGTCACATGTTGATTCGCCCAGAATATTGGTAACAGCAATACATGGACCTTATGAGCCGTGGATTTCAATTTTGCGAAATGGACAAATCCCTACTTGGATGAAACAAAATGGAAAGGTACGGGTTGTAAATGTATTTGGGAGAAGTGTTGCCGACCGGTACCTTCCAGTAGACCAAAAACTCTATTTTCTTAGGTGGAACGAGTCGAGAATTATTGCTTACTTTAGCCTTTTAATAGAAGCGGTTATAAAAAAGTTTCTTATGGTTAATCGCTATCAACCCAAAATTAAGTTAAAGGTCGACGATACTTTTGGAGAAGTATGGGAAGTTCAGCAGCCGGATTCCCTCTTGCTCCAAGGCGTTAAGAATATTGCTACTCTTCGGGAATCATTGAATCATGAATTTGATTTTCTGATAACAACAATTACAAGTACCTACTTGAACCTAGATCAAATATCGAATACTTTGCATGAATCAAGCAGGGTTCAGTTTATCGGAGGACGCATTGAATCAAGTGGAGGGAAAAAATTTCAGCAAGGAAGTTTTAGAGTTTATAGCCGCGATGTTGTCGAGTATATTGTAAAAAACTCTAAGAAATATAAGCACTGGCAGATAGAAGATATTGCCATGGGGAATGTTGTTGCAGCAAAATACCGAGACTTCACGGAAATGCCTAACTTAACAATAAGGTGCCCTGAAGATCTTGAAAGTATCGACCCCCAATCGATGATCGAAGTTTGTTCATTTAGATGCAAATCTCAATCGGAAGACGGGGTAAGAGCCGACGCATTAATTATGAAACTGATTAGTGCTCGATTGCGAGAGACGAGCTAAATACTCTTGGATATGGCAATTAATGATCGTTTTGCTGAATTCACCGCTTTCAATATTAACTACATAACCCAATCCTTCCTTAATCCCAATAAATGAATCCCAGCCTAGTTCCACGTGCGCGAGTGCAGAATTGAGTTTGAGTACCTTGGCTTCAAGCTCACCCTGGAAGTTACTCTGCCGAGTTCTGACATCTGCAATTGAGCAAAATTCATTTACCAGTTCGCCCACACTTAAAAAAGAACCGGCTCTAGGGCCGAAATTGTATGATCTTGAGACTTCCTCATTGTTCAATATTTTCAATCCAACAATCAGGTAGCCAATCAATGGATCAAGCACATATTGCCAAGGCCTAATTGAATTGGGATTACGGATTACGACTTCTATTCCATCTGTCATGCCACGGATCAGATCAGGCAAAAGTCGATTGTCTGCACGATCACCCGGACCGTATACATTTCCTGCACGTACGGTTACGAATTTGCAATGATTTGAAGTTTGCAGATTTCGCCAAGCTGCAACCACGAGTTCTGAACCAGTTTTGCTCAGGGAATACGGATCATGCCCCCAAAGCTCGTCAGATTCTTTGAATTCATTGCCAGAATTGTTATTTCTGTAGACCTTATCTGTTGTAGCAACAACGACACCTCGGCTTTTTGTAGCTATCACCGAGTCAAGAAGATTAGCCGTGCCCTGAACATTCACCTCAAAAGTTTCTCGAGGGTTTTCGTAAGAATTCAAAACCAATGCTTGAGCAGCTAAATGAAAAACCAGATCCGGGTTACTAATTTTCACTAATTTGTTTAATGCGTCAAAATCTCGGATGTCTTGAATGGTTGAGGCATGTGGGCCTTCCAGATGGAAATTATTAAAGGCTGAATTCTGATCAATTTCTAATGAGACTCCGTGAACTTCTGCCCCAAGAATGTTGAGAAGCGCTACCAGCCAGGAGCCTTTAAAGCCGTTGTGGCCGGTTACTAAGATTCGCTTCTCAGAATAAATTGACTTAAGTTCCGCTACCAAGTTTTCCATGGAGCATCACCACTTTTCCAAAGGTCATTTAAATATTGAGTATCGCGTATTGTGTCCATCGGATGCCAAAAACCCTCGTGTTGCCAGGCCATCAATTCACCAGCCTGAGCGAGTCCTTCAAGAGGCTCACGCTCGAGAATAGAATCCTCATGAAGATAATCAAAGATGTCTTTATTGAATATGAAAAAACCACCATTTACCCACTGCGCTGAGACCGGCTTTTCGGTAAATGACGAAACCTCTCCTGTCTCGGAGATTTCAAGTGATCCGAATCTTGCTGAAGGTCGAACTGCTGTGACAGTTGCAATTTTCCCATGTTTCCGATGGAACTCAAGTAACTTTGAAATATTTACATTTGCAACCCCATCCCCATAAGTACAAAGAAAAGTACCATTGAGTTTTTCTCGTAGCCGGAATAACCGTCCACCAGTATTTGTATTCAGGCCCGTGTCATTAAGAGCTACTGTCCACTTTTCGAATTTATGGTCATCATGGAAAGTCTTTTGGACGCCATTGCTGTAATCAATAGTTAGATCACCCACCAAGTGCGGGTAGTTCAGAAAATAATCCTTGATTTGCTCACCCTTAAAACCCAGGGCTACTTCAAATTTATCAATTCCCTGCGAGTAGTAGATTTTCATAATGTGCCAAAGAATTGGATTATGACCTATCTGAACCATAGGTTTTGGTCGGTATTCGGTTTCTTCTCTAAGGCGCGTACCTTGACCGCCCGCAAGTATCACTGCTTTCATTATCCACCTTGCTAACCTTTAGAGAGTCGTGGCAGAACTCTACAATAAGTTCTCGATGGTTCTTCTAAAATTAAGAATTCCTAACTCATGAATAAATGAGCCCTCAATAAGTTCTTCGCCCTTGGGGGCTTTCAAGTACTCGGTTAGAGCGACCACACGTGGATCTCGAAGTCCCGCAGAGGGTACCGGACCAAAGGGTGAGGACATGTCCCAAGAGTAATTCCCTGAAGTACTCCCTATTCCAACTCGGAAAAGTGGTTTGTCTGAATATTCAATTCTCATAGACAGTTTTTTAGCTTTGCTCTTTGAGGAAATTTCAAAGCAATCCGTTCGATAAGAAAATACCAAAGAATCGGCCGATACCTCGAGGTCCAATATCAGAGACAGCAAATGGACACCGTAATAGGAGATCAACCCACCACCTGAATCGGTGGCACCCTTCCAAGATCCAGTTGGATTGTGTGAAACTTTCCAAACAATGTTTATCGTGCAATCCGACTGCATGGCATCAACCACAGCCTGGTACCACTCCAGATATCTAAAAATATAAGCGACAGAAAACCGCAATTTGTTTTGTCTCAGAATATTGAGTGTCAGATGATGATTTTGAGAATCAGCACCAAGGGGCTTCTCCAGGTAGTATCGACCTTGGAATTTTGAATTCTTTTCTAAGATCTCTAGTTGCTGGGCGGGAGTTTTAGCAATGACAACTGCGTCAAATGAATTGAAATCTAAGTTCGCTTCACTGACAAATGCCAATTTGCAGACATAGTCTCTTAAATCTTCTCTAGATAGGAGAAATTCTCTATATCGCGCAAGCGTCGTAACCTCATAGTCATTAGCCAGAGCAGCAGGCAGATATCCGTACAGTCCAAATCCACCACCGAGGATTAAAAAGCTTGAAGTCACAGGGCTGCGCGGTACATTCTGAACTCTGGCAGTGGCACCCAAATCTCTCCTCGATATCCCAAAGCGTTGAGATAGATAACGATTTCTTCGATGATATGCCAAGACCAAACGATTAGTACTTGTGGGTTATGTGACATCAGAGTGCCGTCGGAAAGAACTTCAATTTTTGTTGCAGGAACATAATTTCCAACTTTCGGAGATTTTGGCTGTTCGAACACCACTGGCATCGTAGATTCGTCTACGCCTAACGCATTAATCAACATAACAGCTCTACCAGGAAGCGATTTACCGTGCACAATACCGCGAGCATTAAGAACTGCTAAAGACTTCTGAGCCTCGGACCTCCAGGAATCATATATCGATTGAAGCGAATTGAAACTTTGAAGGAAAGACTGCTCTTTGATGTGGGTGAGAGAGAGATCAGCTGCTATCCCATCCTTATTCATCGTAACGCGGATATTACCCCCGTAACGCGACGGAAATGTAACGTTGACAATTGTTAAGCCCAGTGACTTTGCGACGTATTCAAACGACTTAAGGCTATAAGTACGAGGATGTTCGTGATAAAAAGTATCAAATTGATTTCGATCGAGAATCGAACCTAGGTAATGATTTTCTATTACCAAGGTAGTTGTATCACTAATGAGAGTCTTCAAATTTATGAGAAGCTCTGGAAGGTTTTCAATATGAGCGAATACATTTGTGAATGAGATCAAATCAATACTTGGGTGGTTTTTCTTGATAGACGCGGCAGTCTTATTAGTGAAGTATTCATTAAAACTATAGTCAATATTGTTGCCTGAAACTAGAATGGCTCCTGTTGGATCGACCCCAATGGTCTGGCAGTCGTATTCGTCTTTGAAAATTCCAAGAAGACTTCCATCGTTACAACCAATATCCAACACAGTTGCTGGTCGATTCAAATCGGTGAATACACTTGATAAGTCTCTAACCAACGCACGCATACCGTTGAGGACATCCTGAGTTAGTGCAGCACGATAGTGATAAGTGGGCTTGAAAAGCAGTTCTTTTTCTACCGGTATTACCTGATGTGCCGTAAGACAATTTTCACAAAGCGCAATCAGTTGTTGGTACTTAGGAATCTCAAAATGGGTACCAATAGGCGTCAAATCGTCGCACAGAGGGTGACTGCCTAAATTGAGCGTAAAATTGCCGTAGTGGGCTTCGCAGACTTCACAGATCATTTAACACTCCAAATCAATTTCAGAACGGTAACCGCCTGGAAGAACTATTGTAAACGATTAGACCGATATCATCTCACAATGCTCAACTCTGATTTAGCGATTTCAGTGATAACTTACAATAGAAGTAAGTTATTGAACTTATGCATGGAAAGTTTAAGTAGAGCAATGGAATTGCAGCAATATCCCATTTACATTGTTGCCCAAGATCCTGGGGAAGAAGAAGAGAAAATTTTCCTCAAATACTCAGAAATTATTTCGAGTATTAAGCGCATCAAAAGTGGCGGGTCGTCCGTCGAGGAATTGATAAACAATAATCGGATTGAAGCATGGGAAACAGCATTCGTGGAACATTCTCATAGATATGTAGTTTGCCTTGAAGATGATGTTGTGATTTCTAAAGACTTCCTTCATTTCACCGAACATGTTTTGGAACAAAATAAAACAAATAGGTCATTTCGCGGAATTAACTATGGCTCCTACGAGACTTCTGCAGAACCATCTACGTATTCAAGATTACGGTATGGGCTACACGGGCCAGCTTCATTGATAACAGATAGAAGTTATCGGAAGTTTAATCTGCAAAAATTAAAGAGATTAAAAGGGAGGATTCCTTGGGATTCATGGGTCGAACCAATCGCAAAGACTGGATTCATGGCAACAAGCAATGTCTCTCGATATTTAGATAATGGAACAAATGGAACTCATGCGAGCATGTCGGTAAATGCAGAGTACTTTAATAAATTATCTCGAAGCTTCGAAATGGCACCCGATAATTGCTACAGTAAATACTGGCTCAAAAATACCAATCATTCTTGGCGGAAAGATTGCGTTCCGTTTAAGAGCCACGAATTTCTCATTTACCAAATAAAGAAAATACTCATGAGGTCTTACCAGTACATCAACATAGTTATCTAAATGTGGAGTGAACGGTGATAAAACCAGGGTAACGGAAGGCATCACCAGGATTGGGATTCCAGTCAAGGAACCATGGGTTGGGGATATATACAGAGCCTCCATTTCTTGAGGCTAACAAGCCTCCCCACCAGGAAAATGTGCTGTTGGAGGTAATCACAAATTTTGCTTTAGACATCAAAGCTAAAGCTTGCCACTCCGATAGATCTGCGGGACCATAAATTTCAGCAATAAACCCAGTCAATTCTTGAATTGCGGCTTGTCTGTCATCTGTTAAAACTATAAGTCTCAGTTCGCGACCTACATCAGCCATCGCGGTTTCCAAAGCTCTTGAAAAATAATCTGCATCCAGTACACCCATAGTCTCCGAATACTTAAGAAGATCGCCCCGTCGGAAATGTAAAACGGCATAATCTGACCTTGGGAATCGAAGAAAAACATTTTCTAGCTGGGACTCAAGGAAAGGCATTAGTTCTTTTTCAACTTCATTAATAACTTCGTCCACATATTTCCAATTTTGGAAGTACCCTGAGTAAATATGTTTATGAATTAACCCATTTTCATACTCATATTCATATGAGTTCACCTCCGAATAGTGGAACTTAGAAATCAACGATTTATAAACTCTTGGATTTCGAAATTTCAAAAAATCAATTATTTTAGAAGCCAAATCAACCCACATGCTTCGATTCAATCTGAGCCTATTGACATGATTACAATTTCGGCAAAGAAGCCCGAGCGCGAATTCCCTAGCACCGTCTTTCGGATTTGGGAAGTAGATATCTAGTCTCTTCCCGCTTTGAAAGTAAATTTTATGCAAGAACGAAAATTGAAAAAGTTGATTACCCAAACCCCCATTCATTATGAGCAGTCTTTTAATTCTAAACATCAGATATTAATCATTCGAATGCATTTGAAGTTTGAACTTCTTGCCAGCGCAAAACAGGCACGACTGAAACTCAAGTAACCTTTCGAATTAAATTCCAAAAGAGATGTTGCAAAATTTCTTGAGATCACAACTGTTGACGCGCGCGGTTCGACATAGTGAGGGATTGGGATACCGACGAGCGAGATCCTTCCCAGAATTTGGTCCAAGGCATGCTTTCGGGTCACCATATTTTGAAAGCGATTTTGTATCCTTGAGAGTATTGGAAGCCGCCAACACGAAAAACACAAAATAGATTTCCGCAAAAATTTTGAAGACACGAGGAAATCACTAATCTTCCAATGTAATTCTCTTATCCCTAGTTCTCCCTTTTCGAAATTCCCTAGAGAGCAAAACTGCATTAGGTCTACCTCTGGGAGGGATCCGTGAAAATACTCATTGAGAATGCCCATGGTTAAATCATCGGCATTAAGTGCAAGAAATTCGCCCCCCAGTACTAGCCACTCACGTAAAATCACCTCATAATCTGCCCAGGTGGTCGACGCCTTGTCAGTAATGGCCTGAATCTCAATTGACATTGGTTTGCTCTAACGATGCAATCTCTGACTCGAGAGGGTTCCTTGAGGCGTTTTGAATGGAACTGGGTGAATCACTCTGACTCAACACATTGGCCAAGAGTCGGAAGCTGGCAAATTTCCCGGTTTGCGCCAGTTCAATGAGGGCTAAATCTGCAGGCAAGTATGCGGGAGAATTAAACTCGGTTAGGGCCAGTGCGAATTTTCTCGAAAAAATGTAGGCGTGAGTACCAAGTTCGAAAGAATTTTTCGCTGCCAATAGAGAAATCTGATTTAACATTATAAATTCAGTTCCGTAAACTCGTTTGAGAATTCTTATGATGAATCCCATTTTCAGATTATGCGTTAAATAAAGACCTTTCACCAAATTCACTTGCAGTCGATATCTTGTACGGTCGGCGAGTTTATTATTATGCACACAAAACCCTACTTGTAGAAGATCAATTCCAGTCAAGTCGCTATCCATGATTCGATTGAGAGAATCAATACCTTCCGTGGAGAGTTTTACGTCGTCTTCTAGTACCAAACAATGTGAGGAAGAAGTTTCGAGGAGAATTTTCGCAACCTCTTGGTGCGACATCCAGCACGCAGCGACCGGCGCAGGTAGACGTAATTCATCATGAGTAAGTTTATTTCCATCAACTGCCGAAAATCTCTCTACTTGAAACTTCAAATTTGCTGAAACCGCACAAAAATCTGTCCAGCGGTCAGGGCGCCTTTCAAGATTTATTAGATATGCAAGATGGTGCCCAGTTACAACGCCCGGCACGGTCAACATCTCCAAACACAGATATCAGTTGCGCGCGTCAAGTTCATATCTAAAGACTATAACAATATTATTGAACTCCTCCACATCAATTACTAAGGGCTCCCAGTGAAAATTGTGCATCTAGTGACCTCACTACAAGGTGGAGCCGCTAACGCTGCGGCTCGGCTTAATGAGGCTCTCGTAGGCGCTGGTCATGACTCTCGATTGATTACTGTAAGCCGTAGGAACCTTCAAGAGAGTACTGAGCATTTGACACAGCATATTTCCTTTTACTCTCAGATTGCTTCGTCGACTGTTACGTATTTACAAAGCAGGCTGGTACAGAAGGATACGAACTTAGTTACACCTATTTCCTTGGATCTTCTCCAATGGGAAAATGCGGTAATAGAATCTTCTGATGTGATACACCTACATGCTTTTTATAACTTGGTCTCAGTAAGAAACTTTCTCGACCATTATCCAAAGAAACTTAAAGTAGTCACTCTCCATGATGAACGGTTCTACACAGGAGGTTGCCACTACGCGGGTACCTGCTCTCAAGTCACCATTGGATGTCAGGAATGCCCTCAGGTAAATCGGCCATTTAGATCTCTAGTAAGAAATACAAGAGAGAAGGCGATTCGAGACGCCAATAGATTATCTAATTTGATTATTTTATGTCCTTCCGATTGGATATTAAATAGAGCAAAGAAAGCATTTCCAGATCTGCCTGAAACGAACTTTAAAAAAATTTATAACCCGATACCAATATCTGAAAAAGGTTTTCCTACTCAGCTAACACCGAAGAATCAAATTAATCTTGGATTTATTTCACAAGACCTAGAAAACCCTCTCAAGAATTTGGAACTCTTGCTAAAGTCATTCGACAGAATCAATGGTTTATATCCTGAGAAATTCCGCCTTACTCTCGTGGGAAATACGAATTTGAATTACGCATTGAGAAATCAACTTGTAGTCCAAACACAGTTCAACTCGAATCTTGAATTACAGCAGATCCTTGCCGAAATTGATGTTCTTGTCGTTCCAAGTATCAGTGACAACCTGCCAAACGTTATTGCGGAAGCTCTAATGGGTGGGGTGAGTGTCATCGGTAGTGACGTCGGTGGAATTCCTGAGCTCCTTAGTCTATTCGGGCAAACCGTGTTCGAAAGTGAAAATGAGGATGACCTGGTTCGAGCGATTCTTGAATTTAAAGTAAGAGATAAATCGAAATTGCAAGAAATGTCTGCCGACGTTTTTGGGTATGAAGCGATTTCTGCACAGGTAGTTACCGCTTACGAAGAGGGTCTTAGGCGAATTGAGCCAACCAAGAACCGAGCATGATTATTCGATATTTTTCGGATGGGCTGAGCAACTTCAATTTTGGTTTAATTCTCCAATCCACCCCCTTCCTTGAAATTATCTGAAGACAGTCGCCAACAAAATCGTTGATCTGAGAGTCTTGAAACCATGTTCCCATTGGAGACTGGAACCCTTCTTTCTTGCGATTTCGGGACGTTTCCAAAGGTCCAAGTTCAACAGCACTCCGGAATTCTTTTTTATCGAACGCTTCCCGACTTTTAGTTGAATTCTTCTGGGCCCAGCCATAAAGTCGAGAATCAGCATAAGGAGTTCTTGGCTCGACGCCACAGGCCATAGCTAAACGATCAGATTGCCTTAGCCCATTTGAAGAGAGGTAACTGTGAACAATTTCGGCTCGGTATTTTTCCCAAGGGTTAATGCTTTGTAGATAATGATCAGTACTAAATTGAGGGTCAAATAACGAGTCCTTTTGACCGATTGACCATAACAACCTAGAACTTTTGCCCGGAGTATCCCAGTACTTTCGACCTTGATTTGGAGAATTGACTTTGCTCCGGGCCGCGCTGAGTTGTGAATTGAACCACGGATATCCCCAGAAAAGCTCATCTGGTCCGTGACCCAGGAGAACTACCTTTAACCCTAGCGCTTTCGCATCTTGGAAAATCGAAAGGTAAGACAAACCTGATGGATCAGCATGCGGCTGGTCATTGATAAATGAAAGCTCCTTCAGGCTTTTGAGTAAATCCAATGAGTTATATCCTTGAACCAAATACGGCTCAAGCTTCATTTGATAACTGGCATCCATTGCCTTTGCGGCTTCAGTAGATATTCCACGCTTATTAATGTTGACTATGAGGGGAATAAAGGCAGCGTCTCGATACTTCGACATTGCATAGAGAAGAGAGGTTGAATCTATCCCCGCACTAAGTGCTAAACCTGTAGGAACGGTTGAAAATGAAACCTCCTGGTTAAGCACTTGGAGAAGCTCGGGCAAACTCAGGCTTGTTTCAATTTCGTTATAGCCAGATAGGCTCATGACTTGATTCAGCTTGTATTCATGAGTAATTTCAGAGACAGAACCTCTCACGACCGAGCATATTGATTTGTCGAAGGAATCTGGCTCTTCTACATAACCAAATCTAAAGTAGTCAGAGAGTGCTTTGGGGTTTAACTCCAGCGGTCTACCCAATAGCTTTAAGAGCGCCGTGAATTCAGAAGCAATCAGGAGATTATCGTCTAAGTAGCTGTAGAAAAGTGGTTTTTCGCCCAAGGGATCTCGGAAAATATATGTAGCTTTTGTCCGTCTGTTGATTGCAACTCCAGCGTACATACCACGTAGTTCCCTAAAGAAATTCAGTCCAAGTTTTTCGAGTCCATTTGCGATAACTTTGGTATCTGAGTCCGTAAATGGCAAATTATGATGCTTGATAAGGCTCTTGAAATTGTAAATTTCCCCATTAAATGCAACTAGCCATTCACGATTCGCAGAAGAGACGGGTACTTCACCTTCGATTTTACCTGTGATTGTAAGCCGAGAGAATTCTAACTCGTAATCATCGCCTGTGAAATAAGTTTGTTCGTCGGGGCCACGATGCTTTAGGTAACCAAATTTACCAATCAAGTGCTTAGATTTTCTAAAGGTAAATCCGCACATCTATTTGCCCCTGCGAAGTATTGAGTAGTCTGCCATAGCAACAGAATTATTCAGTCGCCAGGAGAGCTTGTTGCGAGGCCGGGCTCCGATCAACTGCAAAGCTAATTTCATTGGCGAGAGTATATGCCTACGACATATAGAAAATACCTGTTCCTCTAAAGCCTTATCTATCCGCGACATGTCTTTTCTCGATGGAAGTTCCCAAACGACATCCTGCAAGAAATCTACAATGGGGAAATTTACAAATTTATCGCTTTCATTACTGTGATGAGCAACAGAGTCAGCCCCTTTGTTGGAAACTAAGTTTTGTGGAGGCGAAATGCAGATTCGGCTTCTCATTCTAATGTGATGGGCAAAACTCATGGCCCAGGAATCTACTATTCCGAAGCGAGATTGATTTGCGGCAGTGAACCAGAAGGCATTTACGACTAAAGAAATTTGATAATTAAATTTTGGACTCACGGAAACTCCAAGGGAAGAAATGAACTCAGCCCAAACATCTCTCCAAGTTGCCCATCCCCAAATTAATGGATAGTGGCAAGTTAATATCGCTTTATTTGGTCCAAGAGCGAAATAGTTATTGCCAGAAATAAGTGCAACGTCGGTGGAATCTTCAAATCTAGATTGAGCTTCGGCAACGAAATCAAAGAAACTTGGGGAAATGAGTAGATCGTCTTCCAGTATTACACCGAATTCTTCGTGTTGAAAAAACCACGTTATGCCTTCAATTACCCCAACCGCCAACCCTGCATTTGAGTGACGACGTCGCACAATCAGCGTTATTGAAAGCGTGACGGCAAGATCGTAAATTCTTTGCAAACTTTCGTCTTGAGTGGTCATCGCCGTAGAATCTTTTCCACCATCCACCGCGAGATATACCCGTGAGATGCCAGCATCACTGCAACTCTGAAGTATCCGTGAAATCCCATCAAATCTAAGATATCCGAGGACTAATACGGGAAGATTTTGCAGTGTCATGTCCGAAGTATTTTCTTGAGCCTTCGCCAGATAGAAATCTTAATTGCTTTGAGAAAAATACTCAGAATAAGTATGTGTTTCTCAGGCAAATTCTGTTCCAATAGCGACTTCATCATAACGCGATTGGAAAATCGCTCACTAAAGACTTTTGGGTTTTTAGAATGTACATGCAAGGAGTAAATTTTTCTGGTTGATCCCGAAGCTAAGCTAATAAACTGTCTTTCTGAACTAAATGTGTAGTCTAATAATCCGGCCTTTAGGTAACTTGTAGAGAGCTCTCTCCGGAGGTACTTCACTCCTCTGTGATTTCTTGGATCGTCACCAAGCAGATATTGTCCAATATCTGCGGAATCGAAGAATCCGCTGAAAAGATACTCCGAATATTCGAAATCGTCCCTAATCGATGGATCAATTGGCGAGTAAGCCGTTGTTTCCTTTACTGGAAAACTAGCAAGAATTCGAACTAAATCGGGGTGCTGTGATTTAAGGAGACCAAGTATCTTCATATCAGTGGTACCAGGATTATCCAACACTTTTGAAATTATGTACTCCTTGAAGAAGTTTGCAGAGTCTGCTGATCCTAAGAATAAAACACTTGCAACGCCAGAATGCTTACCTACCATCGTGTAAGCAAGGGGGCGATCGACGGCGCGGAACTTGGCAACAGGAAAATCCGGCGAGATTAAAACATCAGACTCAATGTGCAAAACAGATTGCTCCGTTCTAATCACGTAATCTGCAATCGCAATAAGTCTAGCGAGGGAACTGAACCAGAAGTTATCACGGAAATCAGCGGGATGATTGAGACTCTTATTGACTAATGCATATTCATCATCGAAAGAAATTACTTGAATTCGAAAATTCCCATTCTTGACAGATATATTCTGCGTACGGTCTGTCAGAAGTGCAATGCTTTGGTCTGGGAGTAAGTCACAAGTTCTTTGCAAATTTAATTGTAGATACTCAGGAATTCTTGGCCCAAAGTGCACGAAGACAATTTCCAAGGTTTCTCCTAGCGCCTTTCGAATGGGTATGTTCGCACAGACTATACTGCGTGGCAAGAGATCGGCGGGGATAATTGCAAAACGAAACTGACGGATCATTACTGACAATAATTGTACCTGTGCACAACATTTCAGGCAGGACAAAGAATTTATTGTCATGGATTCCACAAGCAGTCCTAGAAAATATTGAAGTTATTCTCATTCATGATGAAAGCAAGGACTCGACGAGGCTTGAGCTTGAGCACCTATTGCTGGTGAACCCTTCTCGGAAAATCACTCTTCGAGAAGTGAAGGTCCAGTCTCCTGGACTTGCGCGCAATGCGGGTCTAGAAATTGTAAAAACCCCTTGGTACGCGTTTGCTGACGCGGATGATTTTGTTTGTGTGCCCAATTTGATACAACTTCTTAAAGACACTATTCGATCTAACTCAACCCTGGGGATGGGGTCTTATCTTGCGATTAATTTGAAGAATGGAGTAGAGAAAGAGTTCGCCCAGCCACTAGCAAGAGACGACAATAAAGTGCTGGAATTGGCAAGTCGAATGGGACTTTGGCGGCTGGTTTTTTCAACTGAATCAAGTGGTGATGTGCGCTTTTCAGCATACCGAATGGCTGAAGACTATTTGTACATCAGCCAAGTGCTTAACCATGTCGAGAAAGTGCATTCCAGTAGGTTAATTGTGTATAAGTATTACTATGGTGGAACATCTAATTTAACCTCAAACAAATTGGTGATGCCAGATATGTTCGGAGTCCTGGAGAGAATTAAAGAAGCCCAGTTTGAGAGCTGCCTAGCTCTGAAATTTCAGTCTTACGCAATCCAGAAACTCACACTTTCTATACTGAAGAATACCGGCACAAGTCTTGCTTTGCGCTCCTTCCCAACTCTTTTGAAGAATCTTTTGTCCAATCCGATTTCTCTTTTGCTCCTAATATCTTCTAAACATTCTAGAAAAGTGGGAGAAAATGAAAGTTAGAAAAAGGAATGTCGGACTGTATCTCACCGGAGGATTAGGTAATCAATTGTTCCAATTCGCGGCGGCATTATCTTCAGCTCAAGAAAAAGAGATCCGTGTTTTTATGAACTTGGGGATGCCGAGATTGAATAATTGTGGAAATCCAGAATTGTTTAGCTTTAAAATTGATGAGATTTCTTCGATTAGCAAGGATGATAATAGAAGTTTTGTTGCAGCGAAAGTCGCAGGATATCTTTTGAGAAGCAGTATTTGGCCAAGAAGATTTGAAGGGCTGAAAGTAGTACGGATATTGACTCAGGCAATTGCCGTAACCGTTCATTCACTTTTACTAAAAGATTTAATTGCCCCGGTAACTATTTCACGAGTGGGATACGAGAAAATAATCATCAATCGATTTAAGGCTAAGATTTTCAATCCGCTGCTTATCGGTTACTTTCAATCCTCATTCTGGCCAGAGGAGGTCCTAAACCGACTTAGAACCCTATCCTTAAGTGAAGAAGGTCCTGAGCTTCGAGCACTCAGACTCCAAGCACAGAGAATCGAACCAATAATCATCCATATTCGCCGAGGCGATTATAGAAGTGAATCTACATTCGGGCTGCCTGGTAGGGAGTACTATCAAAGAGCATACGAAATAACTCAAGAACGCTTTCCAAACAATCCAATTTGGGTATTCTCTGATGAAATTTCAGAAGCACAGAGCATTCTTTCATTTATCCCTCAAGCACGAGTCCAATACATTCCTGATGTTGATGGAGCATCTAGTGCATCTCTGATGGCGATGAGGTTTGGCTGCGCTTACATAATTGCTAATTCCACATTTAGTTGGTGGGGAGCATTTTTATCAAATTCCACAAACCCACTTGTTATCGCGCCTGACCCTTGGTTTGTGGGACAAGCTGACCCGACTCAGTTGATACCTTCAAACTGGATCAAAATCAAACACCTAGAATCACTCAAGTAGCAAGAAAAGAATTATGATTGGTTAGTACATTCCAAGAGGAGCCCATTGCGTGTTAACTAAATTTGAAAATACTACGCTCGGGCGTTCTTTAGATTTATTGACAAGAAAAGAAAAGCAAAAAGTCCAAGCCGTTGTGCTGATTCAAGTCGCCCTAGGCTTTCTTGACCTAATTGCAATTGCCATTGTGGGAGTGCTTGGTGCACTTGCCGTGAATGGGGTTCAATCCAAAGGCCCGGGCAACAGAGTAAGTGACGTTCTCAGGATTATTGGAATCAATGAATTAGAACTTCAATCACAGGTTGCAATTCTTGGCGGTGGAGCAGCGGTTCTTCTGATTATGAGAACGATGTTCAGTGTATATTTCTCTCGAAAAATCCTATATTTTCTCAGCTTTAAGGCTTCTTCATTGTCGGCGAGATTGTTTTCCCGAGCGATCCAGGAACCATTGCTGAGTATCCGCTCGAAGTCTTCCCAAGAACTTCTATTTGCTCTAACGGCCGGCGTTACAACCGTGACAATGGGAATTCTTGGAACAGCAGCCATCTTAGTTTCTGATTTTTCATTATTACTAATAATGGCCATTGGATTATTTCTACTAGATCCCTTGTTGGCATCATTCACTCTAGTGATTTTTGGATTAATTTCGTGGATATTGTTCAAGCTACTCAACGCTCGCGCACAAACTATGGGTGAAAGAAATGCTAATTTGCAGGTAGAAAGCAATTCAAAAATTCTTGAGATTCTCACTTCATATCGAGAAATCGTAGTAGCACATAGACGTGCTAATTACGCGAAAGAAGTTTCGAGAATTAGATACAGTCTTGCGGAGACCATTGCTGAACTCTCCTTCATGCCAAATATAAGCAAATATGTAATTGAAAGTGCCGTAGTACTTGGAGCATTAGTTGTGGCTAGTGTGCAATTTTTGCTAAATGATGCGGCGCATGCCGTTGCGACTCTGTCGGTTTTCCTTGCTGCGGGAGCGCGAATTGCGCCTGCTGTCATGCGTATTCAACAGGGTGCTGTTTCCATGAAAGGAAGTATTGGAGCGGCAATGCCAACACTGAACCTGATCGAAGAGCTCAAGAACGTGCCTGATGTTGTTGAAGAAGAACAAGAACTAATTATCAGCCATGATGATTTTGTCCCGGAGATTTTGATCAAAGACGTGTCGTTAACCTATCCGAAATCATCTGTTTTAGCACTTGACTCAATCTCCTTAACAATTAGACAAGGATCTTTCATTGCGTTCGTTGGGCCATCCGGAGCAGGGAAAACTTCACTTGTTGATGTCATACTTGGCATCTTGCAACCTACGCTTGGAAAAATTGAAATATCTGAACTTCAACCTTTGGAAGCATATGAAAAGTGGCCGGGTGCAGTTGCTTATCTTCCTCAAGACATAGAAATAATTAACGGCTCAATTAGGCAGAATTTGTGTCTCGGCCTGAACGCTAAAAAAGTTAGTAATGAAAAACTTTGGGATGCTATTGACGCAGCTCAACTTCGTGATCTCGTTGAATCACTCCCAGCAGGTTTAGATGCACCAATGGGTGAGCGAGGCATGAAAATATCTGGCGGGCAACGTCAGCGCCTGGGAATCGCCCGTGCACTTCTCAGCAGGCCCCGGTTAATAGTTCTTGATGAAGCGACAAGTGCGCTCGATGGTGAAACCGAATCAAAGGTTACCGAGTCCCTCCTTTCTCTGAAAGGTGAGGTCACAATTGTGATGATTGCACATCGACTTTCCACAATCAGGGAAGCCGACGAGATTTACTATCTAGAAAACGGCCAAATCACGGCAAGTGGAGATTTCAATCAACTCAAACAAGTTCACCCTAAGTTTGCCGAACAAGCGCACCTAATGGGGCTTTAGGCGTTTTATCCGTTTTGTCCCCTTCCCACGACAATCTAGACTTGGATTCGTAGTAGGGGATAGAGGCAGCGGCGGCTGGTTCAGCAGGACAAAACCGGTTAATGAAGGATCAATAAAGTGGCACTTAGCGTATGGACAGTTGCTGAACTGGGGGCTTTTTACACTGAGCACCGGTCAGAGCTACTCGCGCATGCCAATCGCGTATTGAAGGATTCAGCTAAGGCTGAAGAAATCACCCAAGACTCTCTAATTAAGTTCATGCTCGCTGCCCCGGAGCTTGAATCTCAAGAGCACGCACTATCATATTTGCACCGCACCATCGAAAACCTCTGCATCGACTACTTCCGCATGGAAGACCGCCGTCCAAACCTTGTGGTTATCGACGATGCACAGGCTGAAGTTGAGGCTACATGGCAGGTATCAGGTGATCACTCAGAAGTTTTAACTCAGGCTGAAGATGCAGCGATCATCCGCCAGGCTTTAGCACTTCTTTCCCCTGCTGAGCGCGCAGCTCTCGTTATGTGGGAGATGGAAGGTCGTTCAACAGAAGAAATCGCAGCAGAGCTTGGAATCAAGGAATCTGCAGTGCGCCACACCGTTTCTCGCGCTCGCACATCACTTCGCCGCGTACTTTCAGAGCTTGTTATTGATGAAGAGCGTGGTCTTACAGCTCTAGACATGCTTTCAACCACCT
>Ga0214917_10002182_pt1 | contig 24275 bp, 23 predicted proteins | sample LL_1208_BB_MetaG_FD_177983 | JGI IMG/M metagenome (GOLD analysis project Ga0214917, IMG submission 177983) | Freshwater microbial communities from Lake Lanier, Atlanta, Georgia, United States - LL_1208_BB | ecosystem: Environmental > Aquatic > Freshwater > Lake | place: USA: Georgia | collected...
ACCCGTGTTAACGCCGTGAAAGGGCGACGTCCTAGGCCACTAGACGATGGGGACAGTGGAGAGGTAAGGGTATCGGGTCATTTAAGTTGGGCAAAACCAGTAAAAAACAAGCGGGGAATTTCACCGTACACAAAGTGCGACAATTACCACTATGGGCATAATCTCCAACTGCACAGCGGCCGTAATCAAGGATGCGGTGTCCGCGTTAATTAATGGAAACCTAGTTGCCTTCCCCACCGAAACTGTCTATGGATTAGGTGCCAATGCAACAAATGAAGATGCAGTTGCCAAAATATATCAAGTTAAGGGTAGGCCGACAGATCACCCATTGATTGTTCATATTCCATCCATTGAGAATGTTGAAAAATGGGCCAGGAACATCCCTGAGTATGCAATAAATCTTGCTAGAGCTTTTTGGCCAGGTCCAATGACTTTAATTTTACCAAGAACAGATCTTGTTAAGGATTATATTACTGGAGGCCAAGATAACGTTGGCTTAAGAGTTCCATCACATACCGTTGCACGGGCTTTACTAAAGGAGTTTGAAGCCCAAGGAGGTCTGGGAATTGCCGCCCCTAGTGCAAATAGATTTGGTGCAGTATCTCCAACTACTGCTATTGCTGTTGAGATTGAACTAGGTAGTTACCTTTCGAAATCAGATTTGATACTAGATGGGGGACCTTCAATGGTTGGAGTCGAGTCGACAATAATTGATTGTACTTCAACTACTCCAAGCATTTTAAGGCCGGGTGGAATTACTAAGGGTATGATCGAGCAAATTTTAGGAAACGAAATAGGTATCGAAAGTAAAAATCTCCAAGTAAATAAAATTAAAACTCCCGGGCTAATGGAGTCACACTACGCCCCAAAAGCTAATTTATTTCTTGATGGGGAACCAAGTAGGGGCGATGGATTAATTGCACTCGTTAATATAAATACACCAGAAGGCGTACACCGGCTAGCCGCGCCAACAAATAATGAACAATTTGCTCAACAACTCTATAGTGCACTTAGGGAAGGGGATAATAAGAAAATTCAAAACGTGTATGTGGTTCCACCATCGGGTGATGACATAGCGGTTGCAATAAATGATAGGTTAATTAAGGCAAGTAAAAGATAAATATTGGTATTTATAAAAATATATTACGGGAATTAAATTAAATAATTTTAATAAACGTAAACGTAGGAAAGTCGTTGTAAATCAATCCTATAACTCTAAAGTGGGAAATTTAAGCGAAGTGCAGCTGAACTCATTCTCGACAATTTTCTGCGCTCAACAATAAAGTCGCGCTTTTCTAGTAATGATTCAAAATACTTAAGATAATTATTTACCATTACCTCTGCAGTATTTGGGAAATTATTCATATTTTTTATATAATTATTATAGGTATTGCGAAACTCTATTAATTTAGTTTGAAAGTTGTCTCCATCAAACATAACACCATACCCGTCACAATACTCCGGTAAGCAACCACTGTTTCGATATAAAAGTGGCAGCCCACATGCTGCACCTTCATTCTGATGATTTCCACCAGGTTCGTTAATTGATGCAGTTACGTAACCGTGGTGCTCCTTAATTTTCAAAGCAAGTGCAGCACCGTGCATTGGTTGTAAATGCACAGAGTTCTTAAACTTGAAATTCTTTGGAAGATTACCGATATAGGTAAAAGAAAATTTGGATCCAAAATCTTCTTTTCCCAATAACAGATCTAATTCCTCATAAATATCAAACCCCTTCATTCGATTATTGCTCCAATGATGTGTAACAAGCTTCAGTGGTCCAGTACCGGTCCAAGGGAGAAAATTCTCGTTATTATAAATAAATTTGTCAGCACCATTTCTAATCACAACATCTAAATCATGAAAACTGGAATTATTTGTAACATTAAGATCTAATAACCAACTACCTACAAAAACTGTGGCGTCTGCAAGATAATTAATTTGGCGAAGCTTCTTATTCATAAAATTGGTATTTTTTCTTTCATCGCACTCATTAATCCGGTGAATAACTAGTGCCTTAGAATTAACTTTATTTAAATACTTCAAAACTTCTCTTGAATTAAATGAACTATTTGGATGATTCCACCTAGGGTCAAGTATTAAAATTATATCTAATTCTTTGTGCTTGAGATCAAAAAAAATTTTATGGCCCTTAGATTCAAGTCCAAAAATTAGAGCATTTAGAAATGAGACACCACCTCCGGTGGGGCCGATAGATGTTATAAAACCTAATGCAATATTCAACCGTTATCCTTAATTTTCCAATTTCTAAGTTTTAAAAGAGTTGTTTTTACAGAATGCACTCCAAAGTACAAGTAATCAAACACGCTTGGCTTCGTGAACCAATCCGGATAGTTTAAATACTTATCAATTCGATCATAAAAATCTTTTGAAAATTTACTGAGGCGAAAAGCATGCTTCATGGATCCTCTTTGGTGAACTAAAAATGGCAAATTATTGAAATGAAACTCATCGTGATAATCACCAGCTCCAATCAAAACTTTTGAATTCGGATTCGATGGTTTTATGTGGTCAAAAATAAGATAGGGAATTGAGTGCTCGTGTAAGAATAATGGCATCTGCCAACCTACATCTTTCAATAGGGAGTAACCTTGTGGTAAACCAAAAATACTTGATAACTTAACAGTATCTATTTCTAATAAAGAACTCTTTTCAGCCGATACATCTAATTTTCTAAAATCATTATTTGGCATAAATAAACACCATGTAAGTGTAGGTGCATTCTTATACGTCTGCACTAGATTCTTACCACTACTAAATCCATCAATGTTTTCGTATGTCACTCCCATCACCCCCACAGGTTTCTCAATTTGCAAAGGTGACTTATTTAAGAAATCTTGTAACAAAGTATCCCAATTATTTGCAATGATACATATATCCGCATCAGAAATAATGTTAATCTCCCCTGCCGTAAAGTTTTTTATAGCTAGAGACAAACCCATAGAATGGCCAATTGAACCTTTATGTGCGTTATTAACCAAGAATTTCTTTACTTTCATTTTGTTTTCGGATATCCGAGCGTAAACGATGCGATCAAGACAATAAATCTTAAAGTCGAGGTTTGATGATTTTGAACAAAGCTCTCGATAATTACGCAAAATAAAGCAGTGGTAACTAAATGATTTATTTGATATAACTATATGTATAGTAATATTCATTGTTTACAATTAATTTGGCAAATGAATTATCTGAGTTGAAAATTTACTATAGGTATCTTTATGGCTTGCGGTAATTATAGTCAACTCCGGTAGCTTATTTTTTAGCAGCTCTAAAATTTCATTTTCTGATTTTGAATCTAAATTAGAAGTAGCTTCATCCATTATCAGCAGCTTTGGGTTTCGCATTAGTGCACGAAAAATGGCTATTCTCTGTTTTTGTCCGGTTGACAACTCTGTGCCATTCTCCGTCAATATTGTTTGTTCTCTATTTTGCAAATCAAATACGAAGTCACACTTATACTCTAATAATTTTTTCTCAAATTCCAAGTTATTAACATCTCTCATCACTCCATAAAGTAAGTTGTCTCTTACTGTTCCAGATATAATTACTGGATCAGCCTCAATGTATGAGATATTTCTTTGTATAAATTTATTTGCATCACTTCCCACTAACCTTGTGCCATTGCTCGATGCTTCTAAAGTCCCAGAAGTTGGCACTAGATACCCAGAAATTAGCTGTAGCAAAGTAGATTTTCCTTTGCCGGATCTTCCAAAGATAGTGGTCCAGGTTCCCTCATTAAAGTCATAAGAAAAATTATTAATAATTATTTTATCATCCCAGCCAAAAAATATATTTTTGGATTTGATTCCAATTGCACCTTCATTATTTACATGTGAATCACCAATTGAATTTAGATCAAGATTAATCTCTTTGCGGATTGGTAAATATTTTTCATCATTCCACTTAACTAACCTAGTCAATCTAGGCCATGACCCCCGCAAATTTGCAGAAACCCTGGCTAGATCTCCAATAATTTGGAAAAACCGAATCGATAGATACAAGTAAGCAACTAATTGCCCGGGGCTATCTAGAAAGCTTGTTCCGCGTCTAGAAGCTACAACAGTTATGTAAATTAAGCCAATAAATTGCGGCATGATTCCGCGGAGACCCGCCGCCAGATAATACTGTTTTGAGTAATTATTAAATTCATTGAGAACAGCTCGAAATTTTTTAATCTCTAAAGAATACAAACCATGTATGCGAAGATAAAGTGAATTTTGTAGCCCGGCAAAAAGAATTTCAGAAGATTTTTGAATGGAATTTTGTATTTTATTTCCAGATTTCGAAAGTACTGAATCTAGAATTTTCTGTATGGGTAAAACAAGTAGCATTAGAATAAAAATTGCTAATGTTAGTGGCAGTGAATAATAGGCTAATACAAATAATGATGAAATAAGCATAATTAATCTACCAACTAGAAATTGAATTGTAGATATGCTATTGCTGCTGCCAATTAAAATATCACTGTACAGATTAGATACACTTCCGCCAGAGCCCTTACCTTCCCACACAGCCCACTCGGATACCCTTTCACGACAATTTTTTTCAAAAGTAACTTGAGTCATTCCATTTGAGGCATTATTTAACCAAAACATCATCATTCTTATTAATCCTATAATAAGCAATAGAAACCCTTCAGACCTAGAAGACCGTAAACTACCAAAGAACCGAGTTTGATTTGCATCTGAAATTAATCCAGTCGAAGTAAAAAACCTTTGGAGACAAATTGCTAACAGTAAATCCATAACAAAAGCTAATATTCCAGTTAAAACTCCAATCGAAGCCCAGATAGAAGTTGATTTCCCACCTATCATGAGAGCTGATTTAACGACGTTAAGTCTATCTAGTCTGTCATTAAAGATAAATTTCAAGTTCTTACCCCAAAATTTCATAGTTGGATCTCATAAATTTTTGCTTTTCTTGCTGTACTTATGTTCATTGAACATAAGTATTTTCATTTAGTTTAAAATAGCAAATCAAATCGATAAATTGATTATCTCTAATTATTGCTTGATTAAATTTTCCCTCAATAATAAATCCCAATTTATCATAAAGCTTTCTTGCCGCATAATTATTTTCGAGTGTATTTAAGTAAAGTCTATGAAAATTAAGTTTACTAAAAAAAAATTGAATAAAGTATTGATAAATCTCAATTGCAAAACCCTGCCTTCGAAATCTTTCAGCTACATCCAACCCAATCATTGCGCTCTTATTAAGACTGTCAAAATTATCGATTCTCAAAACACCAATAAGGACACCATCTTTCTTCTGTCTACAAACAAATCTAAATGATTTATTTGAATTTGATATAGCTTTGAACCAATCTTCCTGCATTTCTTTTGTCACATAGCTATTATCAGTTAATTGAGAGAGAGTTGATTCTTCATTATGTAAATTTCTAACTTCTTCTAAGTCTTGACTTGAAATAACATTAATAGTTAGCCTGTGCGTACCTTCAAAAAACAGCTCATCTCTCATGATCCGAAAGTCTACTCGCAAATTGCTCTAAAATCTCGGCATCAATATTTTGATTTTTAAGGTATATTTTTTCAACATTTGAACTATTGTAAAATATTTTTGTTAAATGGGCCTTACTGGCGCAAAGAGCCCCGCGAAGCGCCCATTCTCTTCCAGAATCTTTGTTAACAAGCCAATTCGAAGCTACAAGTTCTAAAATTTTATTTTGCTTTTTTATCATTCTATGAAATCCATAATAAAAAGACTGGCGTGGATTTGGAGTGAGACAATGAAATGCTATCGGTTCTAAATTAGAAACTAACTCACCTTTCAGTACAATTTTGTGATTGTAATCAACTTTATCTGGAAATAATTTGTTAACTTTTTTCTTGAACTTAACCTCTGAATTAAAAGCGTTAATTCCTGAAATTAAACTACATGAGAAATAATCGAATATTTTAATTTGGGCTCCTGTAACATTTATTTGTTCAAATAATTTAGCAATTTCAAATAGCGCAGTCTTTCTATTCAGCACTGTGTCAGCATCAATCTTGACAAATAAGTCAAAATTATCTTGTTTAGCCTGCCAATCTATCCAAAGCTGTTCGTGCGCTTTATGTTCTGGGAGATTTTTTATGACATGATGCTTAACTATTACTTTCTCTTGGGAGTGTATTGCTTTTGTATGTTCTAAGAATTCTGATTCTCCGTTAAACAATGTCCCAATAAAAATTGATTTCATTGAGAAATGGAATTTAAAATTTCTAAAGTTTGCTTTGCAATGTATTCACAATCCTTTTCTGATAACCACCAACCGCAAGGAAGTGAAATTTGATGTTTTTCAAACAATCTTGTCTCAGGTAAAGCGGTTTGGAATTCGCTAAATGCTGAGTAATTATCATTCGGTATGTGCACCAGGCCAGCGCCAATTCCCATTTCATTTAATTTTTCTAATAGAGTATCTCGAATGCTGCTATTTTTTATTAAGCAGGTATAAACCCAGTAACTTGAGCTTGCACCCTCCGGGACTATGAGACTCTTAATGTATTCGGAATTTTTAAATGCACTAGCGTATACGGATGCATTATTTCGGTGAGTACTGAGAATGCTATCAATATGTTTCATCTGGCTCAAACCAATCGCAGCAGAAACATTGTTCATATTAAATTTATAACCCACCTCTCCCTTCTCAATATCAGCTTCCCACCTTTGACCTTTCCACTCACCTTTTTCATCCTTTGTCGCGTCCCTATCGTAACCGAACCACTTAAGTTTTCTTGCGAGAGTATTCATATTATTATCATTAATAACGATTGCACCTCCATCTCCAGATGAGAGATGTTTAATGGCTTGAAATGAATAACAGGTAAAGTCTGCAAATTCTGAAATTGGAGCACCGTTCCAATTTGCACCAAAAGAATGTGCAGCATCCTGAATGACAGGAATATTATGGTCTTGTCCAATCTTGTATATTTTCTCAATCTCAGCTGGTGTTCCAGCCCAGTTTACATAGAGTATTGCCTTTGTACGCTTTGTAATTTTTTTTGATATTTCATCTGGATCAATAGCCCCTGTTGAAGCGATGATGTCTGTCCAAACAATTTCTCCTCCTAAATTTATGATTGGAGTGTTTGTTGCAACACACGTCATAGCAGTTGTGATTACTTCGGTATCTGGACCAACACCACAAATTTTCAAAGCAATTGTTAAAGCGCTTGTACAAGAATTAACTAAAATTAAATTTTTTACGCCTAGATATTTTTTTAATTCAATGAGAAATTCATTAACAGTTTCACCTTCATTAATAAAACCAGAATCTAAAACCTTTTCAATTTGGAGTAAAGCTTCTTCTTTTTTAACATGCACCTTAAACAGTGGATATTTCATTCTTAACTCTTTGTGTCAATTTCTTCAATACTTCTGCCAATGAATTGTCCGAGTGGCTTTGAGAAAATTCCAATTGAATCCATGTATTTTTCTAACTCTTCCTTAGGGAGAATATCATCTGATGACGAGTATCTAAACACAGTACCAGAATTATCAAATCTGCCAGATAAGATTGGTGACATTTTATAAAACTCGTTATCAAATCTAACTCTTATCGATTCTGGTTCGCTAATTAGATCTTCGTGGATTTTTTCGCCGGGTCGAATACCAGTTATTTTTATCTCTTTATTATATTTACCGGCAAAAATTTCTGCTAAATCAATTATCTTCATAGATTTTAACTTTGGTAACCAAATTTCACCGTGTTCAGCCTTACTTAATGTTGCTTCAATGAGATCAATGCTTTGATCCAAAGTCATAATAAATCTTGTCATTTCTTTATGAGTAACAGTTATTGCCGACTGATGTTCTGCCTGATGTTTGAAAAGTGGAATAACTGAACCTCTCGATTCGAGTACATTTCCATAACGAACCCCTATAAATCTGGGTCCATCCTTGTAAGTTACCGAGCTTGTAACAATTCTCTCTGCAATAGCCTTGGACATGCCATAAACATTTGTAGGTGCGCATGCTTTGTCTGTCGAAACCATAAGAACGGCTTTTAATTTACTAAGTTTTTCTAAGTTACTTGATATTGAATCTACTATATTTTGAATTCCAAGTATATTTGTTTGAACACTTTCGAAAGGTGAAGTTTCACAAGTATCAACCTGTTTCAATGCCGCAGCTATAATTACAATCTCTGGGTTCGAGTTAATTAAAGAGTTATTGATTCTATTCTTATCTCTTATATCACCAACTATAAATTGAACATTTTGGCTACTCTTTAAATTATTTTTTAAAGTCCAGTGCTTGGCTTCGTCACGAGAATATAAAACTAAATTATTTACTTCTGATAATCTTCGGACAAGCGCTTGCCCAAGTGAACCAGTGCCACCAAATACTAATATCTTTTGGCTATTTATCTTCATCTCACCCCAGATTAACTCGGTTGATACCCAATATAACTTTACACTTAATCCTATCGAAAACCATCAATTTTCTAGCCTTTTGGCACTAAGCGCTCAGTTGAAATTGGAGTCAAATAAATCATCCCTACCCTTGTTTATGCTTAAAAGACCCTCGAGCCATGTAGATATGATTGCTACGTGATATTTCACCTGGGGGTAGTTAAGAAACTAGTCACTCACTTAAAATATTTTTATAGGAAAATTTTGTGTTTCTGCGTTGATATTGGCTTAATTAATAAAAATCTTACACCTATAAGTTTTATTTGCGAAAAACAGCATTGGGCTATTTACTGGGAAGGAGCTGGAATTTCCAGTGAAATAAATAAAAATTTAAGTAAGTCAATTATGACTATAACTCATAAAGTTCACTCCGTAAGAAGCCAAATAATACACTTTGGATCCCAATATATGTGGGCAATTTGGCGAGAAAATATTCCTAAAGATTCTAAAGTAGTAGTTAATTTCTTTCATGGAAAACCAGAAGATGGCCCAGAAGTCCTGAAACATATTGAAGACTTTGTTAAAAATCACAAGATGATTGATATAATTGTAGTTTCAAACTCATTATCTAAAAATCGTTTAATTTCTTGGGGTATCCCAGAAGATAAGATAGTGAAAATCTACATAGGAGTTGATTCAAAAATTTTCAAATTAGGTGGAGAGCAAGAGAAACTAAAAGCCAGAAATTATCTAGGTTTCAATTCAGATGAATATGTAATTGGCTCGTTCCAAAAAGATGGAATTGGATGGGGCTCTGGAGTCCAGCCAAAATTAATTAAAGGGCCTGATATATTTGTTAAAACAATTCTAGAAGTAGCAAAATACATTAACGTATCAGTATTGCTTACCGGACCTTCCAGAGGTTATATCATTTCAGCGCTAGAAAAAGCAGGAATAAAATATAAATATTTTAAAGTTGACAACTATTTAGATATGCCTCTTTATTATCATGCTTTGGATTTATACTTGATTACCTCTCGAGAAGAAGGCGGACCAAAAGGCTTAATTGAAGCGATTGCAAGTTCAGTTCCAGTTATATCTACGCCGGTCGGCATGTGCGTTGATTTACTGCCTGAAATAGAGAACTCTAGCGTGACAAAAAGTTTTGAGTCCAATGAATTGGTCTCTCATATTTTAAATTTGCATAAATACTCAAATGGTTTGTCCTCGGTAATAAAAATGTCTGAGGTCACAAGTCAAGTTGATTATGAAGTAGTGGCAACCCAATACTTGAATAAAGTTTATAAGCGCATAGATGAAAAGCTGGTAACATGAATATCATAAAATTCTTTGGTAAAAAATTCTGGGTAATAACAAATAATTTTTTGGTTGTTTTAGTGAAAAATAAATCAAATGAATCCAACTCCAGAGTCAAAGTTTACTATGGCGGCGCATATGGAGGGAATTTAGGTGGCCCTTTAGTTAAAATAAAAAGACTCACGAAGAATTTTCCTGAACATCGTTACGATTTTAACTTACTTTACTCCCTATCAAATTTTCCATATTTAACAAACAGATCTTTAGAAACAATCAAGCGCAAGAATATTCCCATTATATTGAATCAAAATGGTGTGTATTTTTCTGGGTGGTATGGGAAAGGCTGGGAAAGCAAGAATAAAAAATTAATGCCTGCCTATCATCTATCAGATTACATTTTTTGGCAATCTAGATTTTGTAAAGAATCGGCCGATAAATTTTTAGGAAAAAGTAAAGCTCCAGGGGAAATACTCTTTAATGCTGTAGATACGACAAAATTTAAATCAATCGAAAAAAATCATGAAGATTTCACCTTTTTAACTTCAGGTGTATTTACTGACTCAATGTTTTACAGACTTGTCGCAACCGTTGAATCATTTAATATATTTCAGAAAAAGCAAAAAGATTCACGTCTAATAATTGCTGGTTATATAAGCGATAAATCAAAAAGACAGATTAATAAACTAATTCTTGCACGTAATTTGCAGAGTAAAATAATAATTACCGGCAGTTACTCTCAAGATATTGCACCGGATATCTATTCCAGGGCAGATGCCTATATTATGCTTAAGTACATGGATGCATCTCCTAATGTGGTAATTGAGGCAATGGCTTGTGGTCTACCGGTCATTTATTCAGCAACTGGGGGCGTACCGGAACTGGTTGGGCAGAATTGCGGAGTTGGATTGTTCCTAAAAGAGAATTGGGAATCCAAACCATATGCACCTGAGCCAAACGAAGTAGCAGAGGCAATGAAATATGTTTTAACAAATCAAAAAACATTGTCCAAAAACGCTCGATCACGGGCAGAAAATAATTTTGATTTACAAAAGTGGTTAATTAGGCATGAAGAAGTATTTGGTAGATATGTTAATTAAAAATATTAAAAATCAGCTTAAAAAACTTGTTTTATTCTTATTGCGTTTTATAAATATTTTTACAAGATTTATACCAACTACATTAACTCAAAATATAATAAAATTCATGATATTACTTAGGAGTTATAGTAATAACCCACAAAAAGACCTGGTATTTCTATTTAGACTTAAAGACGAGGTTGAAAAATTTATAAATAATAGAGCGCTTTCATACGGAGATGGAGAACATCCAAAACACTATTTAACCAAATATCATCAATTTTTTATAAACAATGTTTTAGATGGCGAGAGTGTACTTGACATCGGATGTGGTTATGGTGCAGTTGCTAGAAGTATTGCAAAGTCCAAGCCTAATTCAAAAATATTGGGAATTGACAATGATAAAACTCGCTTGCAACAAGCTCTAATTAGTAATAATCCTGCAAATTTGAGTTTTATATATGGCGATGTGACCCAACATCATTTCAATGAAAATTGGGACGTCATCGTATTATCAAATGTATTAGAGCATATTGAATCAAGAGTTGAATTCTTATTGACGATAAATTTAAATACGAATGCTAAAAGATTCTTAATTAGAGTTCCTAGCTATGAACGTGACTGGCAAGTACCACTTCGAGATAAATTTGGCATGAATTACTTTACGGACAGCGATCATAAAATTGAACATAAAATTCTGGAATTTTGTAATGAAATTGATCAGGCGCAATTAGAAATAACCGAAATTATTACCAGCTGGGGAGAAATTTGGGCAGTGTGCAAACCGGTGAATAAATGAATGAAATTCCGCTTGTATCAGTGATTGTCCCCTGTTATAACTCGGGTAATACACTTTCTCGTACAATTGATTCTGTAGCGCGGCAAACATGGGAGAAAATAGAGTTAATAATAGTTAATGATGGTTCAACAGATAAATCAACAATTGAATTACTAGATTTTTTTTCAACCAAACCAAATATCATAGTTCATTCGCAAATTAATAAAGGACTAGCTTCTGCGCGCAATAATGGAATAAGAATTTCAAAAGGCGATTTTATATTACCTTTAGATTCTGATGACTGGCTAGATGATAATGCAATTGAAATTATGATAGACACATTTAGACTAGGTAGCGAAAGTAGTATAGTTTTTTCAGACATTAAATTAGAAGGAAAGAGGGTTGGAGTAAAGAAAACATACTGCAATCCATTTGAGCAGTTATTTTCGAACCAATTACCATATTGTATGTTATTTCCGAAATGTATAATTCAAGAAATCAATGGTTATGATGAAAATTTAGTTTATGGATTAGAAGACTGGGATTTGAACTTAAGGTTGTTAACTAGTGGTTATAAATTCAAAAAAATAGACACTCCACTTTTTCACTACACAACCGCGCAAAGTGGAATGTTCTGGGATAAAACAAGTAGAGATTTTGGTTTTATCTTTAAAAAAATCCGGAATAAAAATTTTGTTAACTATAAATTTGGGAATTTGTCTAAAACTTATAAAATATCAAAAGAAATACCTTCCAAGCGGGTAATATTTTTGTATTTTATACTTAATTCAATTTATAAAATTACTCCAACAATTATTATTAATTCGATGTATTCAACCATGTACAAATTGCGAAACAAATCTTTTTTAGCAAGTTATCATTTAAATTCAGAAATAAATAAATCTAAAGATAGATTTTAATGATTAAGTCGAAAAATAAAAATTCTGCAAGTATTCTAGTGCTGCTAATCACTTGTTCTAGAACAAAACAAAGACAAATGATTGAGAAATCAGCTATAGAGCAGTTGGTAAAAACTGCTAATAAAGAAGCACCAAACATAAGTTTCATGCTATTCGATAATAATTCAATTTACTCAGAACATTTAGATAAGTTTAAAGAAATAGGCCTGATATTTCGTTCGAATAAGAATCGCGGGTTATGGTCGGCAATTCACTGGGTGTTAAAGAATGAATTCAAAATATACGAAAATCCTCATAAATATTTACACATAATTGAATCTGACCTATATGTTAAAACGCTTTTGCCTTTAATTGAAATCTCAAATACATTAGACAAATTTTCAAATTTACATATGGCCCGGACTCAAGAGTTTTCTGTGCGAACTTCTTGGCGATTTAACAAAAAATACAGTCGCTTACCTTACCCACTTCACGTAAGAAGATCTCAAGTCGACTTAAAAAATACTTCAAATTTTGTAGATTTTGAGCATAAATTGATTGCTAATTTGAGGAAATTTAAATTGTATTCTTCAAATTTAAATGCTAAGTTGCCCGGGCTACATAAAATAGAGAGTTTAAGAACAGTGATTTACAAATTAGCGATATTTGATAGTTTCTCCGAAAAGAATTTTTTTGAAATATATTCAAAGTTATCCAATCAAATTGCGTTATTAGACGGGGGAATATGGCACTCACTAACAGATTCCAAAAAGTATTCTAAAGATACTGGAAGCTACGGAAATCCCTCATATTTAAGTAAGATTGGTTATCAAGAAACTCGATATTCTGCGATTTCTAACTATAAGGCAACGGAAATAATTTTAGATGCAAGTAGCAACTTTTTGGGGCCGTTATAAATGGATAAAGTTCTGATATTAGCTGACTCAAGAAAATATATACGCAATAATTGTTTTCAGCTTCAATTACATGAATCAATAAAGGCACTCAAAACAAATTTTCAAATTGAATATTTCTACTTAAACCCAAAAGAGTTACAAAGCTTTGAAATATTTAAACAAAAGTCAAAATCGTATCTATTTGTCCTGAGTACTCTACGTCAAAGAGTCCTCTTTAATAATATTTCATTAATAACCAAACTAATTGGTGACACACCATTAAAGGTTTACGATCAAGATCCATGGCAAAACTATATTGATAATTCACCAACAAATGGCTGTTATGCTTTATTGCAAAACAATTTCCATTTAACAGACTTATTTGTTACATCAAACTATTGGGCGAATTACATAGCAGGAATGGACAAAATACAAACTACGTTCGTGAGAATGGGAATGCTACCCAAGTTGTGTAGCTTGGGCACGAGCCAAAATATGAGAGGCAAGTCCGTTGAATTTAAAGGAAGTTTGCACGCTCATCGCCAAAAGGCTTTCGATGCAATGCGCATAAATGGGCAAATTGTAAATATAAATTTGGATAGACTTGAATACCCAAAATATTTAAAGTATTTGCAAAATCTTGCAATTTTCGTTCACGATGAGTCCGGATACTGGATGTGTAGAGGTGAAAAAATTCCCATGAGCACTGGAATGTGGGTTAAGGATATTGAAGTTGCCTCTCAAGGTTGTTTTTCTATTAGGAATTACGACGAAGAGAGCAAAACATATTCTTTAGAGAAGATTCCTTTAATAAAATTTTACAATAATCCCAGTGAGGTAAAAAAAATTGTTGATGATATATTCTTGTTGTCTGAAGAAAAATTAAAGAATATCCAATCAACGTCAGTTCATTATATAATTGAAAATAATTACTGGGTTCAAACTACTAACCAGATTTTTAATTTGCAAAATGCATAATTTATTAGTTGACATAGGCTCACACACTGGTGAAGCGCTAGAAGAAGCATTACGACCTATTTATGATATTGATTGTGTTTTTGCAATTGAACCGTCGTCGTTTGGAATTGAAAAGATTTCTCGATTTAAAGATAGAAGAGTTAGAATCTTTCCGATAGCGGTTTCAAATTACAATGGGAATTCGACTTTATTTAGTGCTGGCTCAGTTGGTGGAGGATTATTTTCTGATAAACATAAACACTGGAGAGGTACTGAAATTGTTAGAGTCATCAAGTTTTCCGAATGGGCCATTCTGAATTTAAATGGATTTGAAAACATCTATATAAAAATTAATGTAGAAGGGTCGGAATTATTTATTTTACAAGAAATAATAAAAATTCATAAAAAATTCAATTTTAAATCAATATTGTTGAGCATTGATATTGAGAAAGTACCTTCACTTTCAATATATAAGGATGAGTTGTATAGTTTGGTTTCAAATTTTCCAATCCCAATTACTATTCGTGAAGATAAAGAAATTAATTTAGCAATTATGAAATGGCTTGTTAAATCAAATCTGAGACAAAATAAAAAAAGGAATAAAATGCGTGATTTATTGAGAAGTTATTTACCTTACGAAAGAAACTTGTTAAGAATTTTTAAACCATTTATACCTAAAAATATTTGGGTGTTTGTCGCGCTTAAAATCGGACCTAATCGTGCTAAATAAAGTAAAAAAATATTTTATGAAAGACTATAATTTGAGAGATGTGTTGAGAAATCAAGAAAAAATTGTTGAGGAATTAATATCTAATCTTAGTAAAAATGAAAAAGAATTTGAACTTTTTAATTTTATTGTCAAAAATAGTGGAATGTCATGCTCGAGAAACTTTTCTGATTTAGTGGCATTATTTTATTTGGGTAAAAAGAAAAGTTATTTAGAAATCGGAGCTGGAGAGCCAATTATAGGTTCTGATACGTTTCTTTTAGAGCAAAAAATGCTTTGGACTGGCATACAAGTTGAGCCGGATCTTCGATCGTTTAATAAATTACAAACAACTCGCACTAGTTCAATTCAAATAAATGCAGCAGTGGTAGGCGATGAAGATAAATCTAGCTATTTTCTTGATCCAGATAAAATGAGTTTATCCAAAAAGAAGAAAAATTTTCTACAGGTACAAACTATTTCACTTGAGTATATTAAACGCAAACATGGCACAAACTTTGACGCATTATTTATAGACGTTGAGGGCGGGGAGCTCAGTATTATTTCGAGTAAATTATTTATGGATTTTAACTTTAAGTATATTAATATAGAAAGAATTTGGAACCATCAAAAAATTATTGAGATTTTAACTAATTATGGTTATAACCAAATCGGAGCAAGCTTTTCAAGTTACTCTGCGTGGTTTATTAAGTAATCTTGAAAAGTTAATTAATTTAAAGATACAAGGTCAATAAAATATTTTCCATTTGTATGATTTAATCATGACGATGTTAAACGCAGATTTATTCATATAAACGTTTAAACATGATAATAAATAGAACCCTCCTAAAGATTATAATTATTGCCAAAAGTCGTGTATATTCCATCGTGTCAGCCATTACTGATCGATAGTATTTTGACATTGGGGCCTTTAGCTCAGTCGGTAGAGCAACGGACTTTTAATCCGTGGGTCGTCGGTTCGATCCCGACAGGGCCCACATTTATTTTTTAATTATTATATGAACAATATTAAATAAATTGAAGTCATTTAGCGGTAATATGAAAGGTCTTCTGCGAATTTTAATAACATCATTCTTAAATTCATGTTTTAAAATATTTATTATAGAAAAAAATGATTCCTATGAGTTAATGCATTGATATGCTCATAATCTGTTTTTAGTTTTCTAGATTGATTAAAAGTAAATATCTTCCTAAGTAATCTATATAAAATTGCGGGATCTGTTGGAAGATATATAGAAATTAGACCACCACTTTTAGCCACTCTTCTAGCTTCTTTCAGTGTTTTCTCTATATCGTTTACATGATGCAAAACACACATAAAAATAACTCTATCAAATTGATTATCAACATAAGTAAGCTTACTTGAATCTTGAAACTAATTAACTAACTTACCAGATGCTTTTACCAATTCAGCATAATCGGTAAGTGGTCTTAGATCAATATCAGTGAGAAAGTATTGTTCATAAGGATGATTTACATACTTTAAATGATGGCCTTCACCGCCACCAACTTCAAGTACTTTATTAAAATTAGATTCAATATTATTTTCAAGCGCTTTATGAATTATTTTAGTTGCCCAGGCTGCTAAACTACGATCATAAAAGAAAGCCTCATATTCTTCAAATTCAAATTTCATAGTAAACTATATCAAATAGCTTTGCGATTCAATAAAGAAGTATTTAGGGGTGTTATAGTAATTATATGAGAACATTAATTACAGGAGCTGCTGGGAGTATCGGGGCCGCTACATTAAATTCTTTAAGATCAAATCATCAATTGTTAGGCATTGATAATTACGGCAATTATTATTCACCAACATACAAGAACGAAAGAGTCAAGTATTACGATATAAATTCATTGATCCAAATAATTGATATTTGCGATTATGAAAAATTAAGAAAAATATTTATTGAATTTAAACCAGAAATTGTTATTCATCTGGCAGCTAGACCTGGTGTCCGAGCAAATTTTCTAAATTTAAATGAATATATTGAAAGTAATATTATTGGTTTTAATAACCTTGCTCAACTTTCAATAGAATTCAAAGTGTCCAAATTTATTTATGCAAGTAGCAGTAGTGTTTATACATCAAATAACAAAACACCATTTATTGAAGATGACATTTTGTATTATCCAAAGAGTTTTTACGCTATTACAAAACAATCTAACGAAATGATGGCAACGTATTTCGCTTCAGAATCCACTAAATTTTTAGGAATGAGGTTTTTCACTGTATACGGACCATGGGGAAGACCAGATATGGCAGTGTTGCAGTTTTTAGGAAAAAGCATCAAAGGTATAAAGTCTAAGTTTACTTCTGAATTAACAATTCAGAGAGATTTCACATTTATTGATGATGTAACAAGAATAATTGGTGAATCAATAAATGCAGAATTTTCGAATAACTGTGAAGTTATAAATGTGGGAGGTAGTTCTCCAAGAAGTATGTCTGATTTAATTAACATAGTTGAGAAGTTAGGTTTAGATTTAAAATTTGATATTTATCCACTTTCAAATGAGGACATAAAGTTCACTCATGCTTCGGTTGGTAAATTAAAAGATATGGGTTTTACACTACCTGATACCACCTTAGAAGAGGGTGTGCGTAAGACCTACGATTGGTTAGTCGGGCAGAACTCACAAATTGCGCTAAATGCGATATTAGAGTTAAACAATTAAATCATTCTGAACTAAGATAAATTCATGAAAGTTTTAGTTACCGGTGGAGCAGGTTTCATCGGCTCTCATTTAACTGATTCTCTTATTTTAAGCAACGACGAAATAACAGTTGTTGATAATTTCTCAACTGGCAACATAAATAATCTAGATCACGCAAAATCTAAAATCAACATTATTGACGGTGATATTAGGGATCAAAATCTTATCGAAAGAACTGTAAGTGAAGTTGATTTAGTTTTCCATATGGCCGCCGCTCTTGGCGTGAGTAATATTCTTAATTCAACCATAGATTCAATATCAGTTAACATCACCGGAAGCGATGTAGTACTAAAAGCAGCAGCTAAGTATGATAAACGAATCGTGATTGCAAGTACATCAGAAATATATGGTAAGAATGATAAGCAACCATTATCGGAAACTGACGATCGAGTGATTGGTTCACCACAAAAAATAAGATGGTCATACAGCGATGCTAAAGCCATCGAAGAAGCAACCGCAACGGTTTTATATCAAACTAGAGGACTTGGGGTTACAACAATTCGCCTATTTAATACAGTTGGACCAAGGCAAAAAGGGCAATATGGAATGGTTGTGCCTAGGTTTGTTCAAAATGCTCTAACTGAGCAGCCGCTAAATATTTATGGCGATGGAAAACAAACGAGAGTTTTTTGCCATGTATCAGATGTTATTGATGCTTTATTAAAAATTACCAAAACCGATAACTCAATTGGTGAAGTATATAATTTGGGCGGAGTTGGAGAAATCAGTATTAACGAGCTTGCTCAAAAAGTTATCCAAATTACTAATTCAATTTCTAAAATCGAATATACACCTTATGATAAAGCCTATCCATTTGGGTTCGAGGATATGTTACGTCGAGTACCAGATATTACTAAACTTAAATCAGCTATTGATTGGGAGCCCAAAAAAAATATCGACCAAATTATTATAGATATTATGAAATTTCTTCAACAATAAGTCTATAAATTTTCTGCCCAAGAAAGCTTATTTGTACAATCAAAAACGTATTTAAGTTTTTTAATTTTTTCGATATCAATTTCTTTATGAAGAGTGAGAACTACTGCGATATCTTGATCTTTAATCTCTTGGGACTCTTGGTTATTGAATTTGTGCACTAAAGGATCGTGCCAAACTACCATTGCTTTTTCTTTAATAAGCAAGTTAATTATTTCCAATGCGGGAGTTTCTCTGGTGTCAGATACATCTGCTTTGTAAGAAACACCAATTACGACTATTTTTTTATTTGCTAGATCATTTTTGTTATCCGCAAGAATTCTAGAAACAATGTATGCAGGCATCGCATGGTTTACTTCATTTGCTCTTTCTATAAAGGTAGAATTAACACCTAATCGCTTTGCCTCATATGACAAATATATTGGATCAACTGGAATGCAGTGTCCACCAACTCCAGCACCAGGTGTAAATTTCATATACCCATATGGTTTTGTATCAGCGGCCGAAAGAACTTCATTGATATTAACTCCAAAAGCATTTGCTATTTGTGCTAATTCATTTACAAATGCAATATTTACTTGGCGAAAAGAGTTTTCTACTAATTTTGACATCTCCGCAACTTCTGGAGTAGATAAAAGAATAACTGATTTTGTAAAGGTTAAGTAAAATTCCTTAGTTTCCTGAGTTGTTGCCTCATCAAATCCAGAAATAATTCTGGGAGTATTAGTAACATTCCAATTTTTATTGCCAGGATCGATTCTTTCTGGGGCAGATGCATATCTGTGTTTAATACCGGTTTCTAAATAAATTTTTTCAGAAATGAATTTTCTTAATGTTCCTGGGTAAGATGTAGATTCGTTGATGATCAGTATTTCATTTTTAATTACACTTGCAATGGTTTCTACGGCAGTTTCTAAAAAATTTAAGTCTGGCTGGCGTTCCTTATTTAGGGGTGTAGGGACAGCTATAATTATAATTTCACACCCTTTTAACTTTGATGAATCATTTGTGGGTGTGTACTTACCTGAACTAATCAATTTACCCAATGTTTCACTTTCAACATCTTCTATATGGGATATGCCCTGCTTTAGGGCGTTAACTAACTCAGTATTGGTGTCATACCCAAGGACTGTGTGACCGACATTTGCCGCTGCTGTGGCTAATGCCAGGCCAACATAGCCTTGTCCTATAACCCCTACTCGTTTCATACTTAAATCCTATGCGCTTGCCTTGTTGAAGCTATGCGGTACAAGCTTCTTGTAGTACCACCAACTCACCGCGAGGTAAGCCGTTTGTTTAAATATAATCGGGTACAATTGAGTCAGCGAAGACCCCATGGGCAGAAGAAATTTATAGTCTAGGCAAAATGTCCGTTTTGTCCATATAGAGCGACAATTAACGGTTGGGTTCGTAGAGGTGAATAGAGGCAGCGACGGCTGGCTTGAGTAAGACAAAACCGGTTAAGCAAGGGGCAAAACAGAATGGCATTTAAAGCCAAGAAAATTAAGGTAGTTGAGTCTTCAACTCCTGCCTCCTGGAGTGTTGCCCAATTTTCATCCTTCTATACTAAAAACCGATCTGAGCTTATTGCCCATGCTAATCGGATTGTTAAAGATAAGCCAAAGGCTGAAGAGATCACCCAAGAGGCATTAGTTAAATTCATGCTTGCTGCTCCTGAATTATCAAGTGATGATCACGCACTTTCCTATCTACACCGCACAATTGAAAATCTTTGCATTGATCTATTTCGTGCTGAAAACCGTAGGCCAAATCTTGTTGCGCTAGATGATGCAACCGCCGAGATTGAATCTACTTGGCAGGTATCAGGAGATCACTCACTGGCTATCTCAGCCGCAGAAGATGCCGCAATAATTCGTCAGGCACTTTCCTTACTATCTCCAGCAGAGCGGGCTGCTCTGGTTATGTGGGAGGTTGAAGGTCGTTCAACTGCAGAGATTGCTAAAGAGCTTGGTATTAAGGAGTCTGCTGTTCGTCACACTGTCTCCCGTGCCCGTGCATCACTTCGTAAGATTCTATCTGAGATTGTTATTGATGAGGCCCGTGGTTTGACTGCGATAGATCTACTATCTACAACTTATAAAAAAGCAGCTAAAATTGCTGGTAGCTCTTCAAAGATTGCCCTTACATTTATTCTCGTTTTAACTTCATTTCTTGGACTTAATTCATTAACAGGAAATGAATCAAATACATCAATTACTACCACATTGTCTCAACTTTCTAATGATCAAGACATGACGATCGTTGATGCACCGGTTGCCCAGACTGCTACCGCTACCGCAAAGCCTGCGGTTGTTGAGGAAACTATCTCAATTGCCGAGTACGCAGATCATATGGAGCTTTCACTAGATCAACTTGAAACTGTTGCGCTAATGCTTCAGGTATTAGAGCAAGCAAATGGTAGGAGCGCGCCTACCGAATAAATAGGTTTCCGACTTCATTTGGCATTACACGTGTGTGCCAGGGGAGACGGAATTAGAAGGTCGAAAGATCTTCGAGCCGAGATAGGGAAATTCCCTAACTCGACTAACGAAAGGAAACAAATGTCTACAAAGACAATCAAACAACGCATTGCAGTTGTTGTGGTTTCAGCGCTAACAGCAGGATTCCTGTCTGTTGCGGTGACTCCTTCAGCAAACGCAGCAGCAGTTGGTACATTTGATCAGAATACACTTATTCTGGCTACAACTGCTGATGGCGATGGAACAGTAGCTACTACTACAGCTGCTGCTGCCGATCAAACCTTCTCACAAGTTGGTTTTATAGCAGACACTAGAACTTCTTCACTAACTACAACAGGTGGCGTTTACATTAACGGATCTGGAATAGCAACAGCTACAGTACTTCCTGGAGCTAAAATTGCTTTCTTAGCCCGCGGTGCAAATGGAACCGAAACTGATGGTTTAACAGTAACTGTTACTGGTGGAACTATTGGTAGCTTATCCGCAACATCTTCTGACGCCGTAACTATCGGATCCACAACTCCCGGTTCTTACGCTGCGTTAAATGGTTCAGCAACAACATTCACAATGGATGCTGGTACTGCCGCTAAAGAAGACGGAAACTCAGTTGCTGGTATTTTCTCAGTATCAGCTGCTTCTGGTTCAGTTGCTACCATAACTATTTACTCAGGTAGCGGTATTAATGCTCTTGGAACTGCAACTGCTGGAACATTTATGGGTCAATGGCAGTTAACTGTTGTAGCCGCAAACACAAGCGGTGTTTACTCAGCTGCAGATTCAAAGATTTTCCAACAGGCATGTTTAGCTAATGCCACAACTGGTACATCAGGCACAAACTCATATGACACAACATCTTCTTGTGCAAACGGAAGAGTTGGAGTTATTTATGTAGCGCTTAAGGATGCATATGCTTCTGCTGTAACAAGTGGAGTAGTAACTGCATCATCATCAGCTGGCTTGATTACATCTTCAGGTGCTTCAACCACCGGTTCAATCATTAATGGTTCAACCACAGGCTTTAGCACTATTACAAATGATGCTGATGGCGTTATGTGGTTCTATGTTAAGCAACCAACAGCTAACACAGCTGGTTCAACCACAGTGTCAATTACTCTAGATGGTGCAACCATCGCATCAAAGACAATCAAGTGGTCAGGCGATGTAGCAACACTTGATATCGATGAGACAAAATCATGCGCCGTATTTAGCACTGCAACAACAACTGATACAACTGAGGCCAATACAGGCGCAGGTTGCGTGTTTTACATTGCAAAGGATGCAGCAGGAAATGCTGTAACTTTGACATCACAACCATCAGTTTATGAGGCGACTGGCGCACTTGTTGGATCAACCCTTTCAACCACAACTGCAACAACTAATTATGGTGTTGTTCAATCAAGCTCAGTTGGATACGGTTACTCAACATTGCTAGTGCCAGCAAACTCACTTAGCGGTGCTGCAACCTATACATTGTCGCTAACAAATGCTGCAGGCGCAACAATTAAATCTAAGCCTGCATCAGTAAAGGTATCTCGTGGATCTGCAAATACATTTGAAGCTTCATGGGATAAGGCTCAATACCAACCAGGAGATATTGCCACACTAACTATTTCTGCTAAGGATGCTTATGGCAATCCAATGGCAAATGGTGTAGCACTTACTGGCTTGGACATAATTGCCAACGGTATGACAGTAGTAGGATCTGCATGTTCAGCAACCAGCACATTTACAGCTGGAGCCAAGACATGTAAGTATGCTGCCTCTGTAACAACCGGTGGATACGGTTGGTCAGCTAAAATAACAACGCTATCAGCACAATCAGCAGTAACTGGATCAATAAAGATTGCATCTGATGCTTCTGCTGTTTCAAACGCTGAAGTTCTGAAGTCAATTGTTGCTTTAATTGCATCAATTAACAAGCAGATCCAAGCGCTACAAGCGTTAATCCTAAAGAAGAAGTAAGACACTTCTAAAATAGGGAGTTAAATCCCTATAAGCCTAAGGGCGGTTGGCCTCTTCGAAAGAAAAGGTCAACCGCCCTTAGTTATTTCAAGACACCCAAAAAAATGACGTATTGCGATAAAGTGAGTTCATGAATTCTGGCATGGTAAGTAAGTTCACTTTTGCAGTTTTACCATTAGTGGCATTCCTGATTGCACCAGGATTACATGACCCTAGCGGAATACCTAAATTAATTGCTCTGGTAATTGGTGGATTTTTATATGCTACTTTAAACTCAAATAAAATATTTTTTAGTTCAAAGATCCAATTAATCCCATGGTTAATGATTTTATCCTACGGAGCAATACAGGTAATTCACTTGGATGATCTCCAACATTTTTTACTTGGCGCTTTTTTTAGAAATGGCGGTTTTATTGCCTTAATTACTCTAGCCCTAATTTTTACTATTACCGTGAATTTACCAAAGGAGGTTATAGATAGCTTTTATAAGGTATTCCTAGGTACTTCTTACGGATTATTAATTTATGGGGTATTTCAAATATTAAACTTTCTTCCATATAAAGAATCTAGTCAATATCAAAATTCCCTCACACTTACCCTAACTAACCCAAATTTTGCAAGCGCCTATCTCGGCATTTTTATTTCAGTTTTCACAATAAAAACAGTTGCCTTGGACCGAAAAAAACTTGACCCTAAAAATATTCTAATTCTTTTACTGGCTGTATTTTTCTTGTATAAAACACAATCACTGCAAGGTTATTTGATCATAATTTTTGGTTGGTTTTTATTATCAGTTATATATCGAAGTAAAATAAAAGTATATGTCTTTCGCTTTAAGAAATTATCTTCGTTTACGGTTATATTGTTTTTAGCTTTATTAATAATAAAATTTAACGTTTTATTAAATTGGTTAATAAATAATGGAAGCGTTCGCCAGAGAGTAAATTATTGGAAGCTTTCAATAAAAATTTGGCAAGATAATAAATTAACTGGCGTAGGACTAGAGAATTTAAGAGATTATTCCACAAGATATCGAGATTTAGTTATGGTAAAACAAGAAGGCATTTTTACTGCACCAGATCGTTCACACAATGTTGTATTAGATCATTTTGTAAATGGTGGAATTTTTACAGGCACCCTATGGCTATTATTTA
>Ga0214917_10002183_pt1 | contig 24267 bp, 26 predicted proteins | sample LL_1208_BB_MetaG_FD_177983 | JGI IMG/M metagenome (GOLD analysis project Ga0214917, IMG submission 177983) | Freshwater microbial communities from Lake Lanier, Atlanta, Georgia, United States - LL_1208_BB | ecosystem: Environmental > Aquatic > Freshwater > Lake | place: USA: Georgia | collected...
AATTCCCTAACCGTAACCTCGCCACCCCTAATACGTGGCGAAGCCAAATATTTTTCATCGATGAGCAACAAAGTTACAGGTGTCGTTTCGTTTTGTCAAGTCGATTTTGCATTTTTTTGCAAAAAAAATGAGCCGGGCGGCATTGGATTGAAAAATGTTTAAAAAGGCGAAAGAAGAAATGATAACGCGAAAGTAATTTGCCGCCGCGCTCCGGATGGATGCGGAAAGCCCGCAACCCCGACAGAGGCAAGCGGCCGCAGTGAGGAGGCGACCTTGGGAGCCACCGCAACGCGGTGCCGCTTGCTCTGTGGGGGTGAGGACTTGCAGCGACAGCCGGATTAAGCGCCCCAATCATTCCCTTAATTCAGACAAATATGGACTTTATCCAGGTATTGACTAGGAAGCATTTGTTTCGATTTAACCTGAGCAAGTATGCGTTGTAGAGCGCGCAAATAAGCGGGATGGCGTGTCCAAGATGGTTCAGACGGGTCAGAAAACGATGAGGAGGAAAACTGTGGCATAGGCTTTTTTAACCTATAACGCGGTTCAAAATTGATTATTGCCTGCTCCAAAAAGAGTCAACTCATCAGTTCCAATCGCTGATTTTGAATCAGGCGGCGCATGTTAATAAGAGCGTAGCGCATGCGTCCAAGTCCGGTGTTGATGCTGACTCCGGTTTGGTCGGCGATTTCCTGAAAACTCAAACCGGCATACATGCGCAACCAAACCACTTCTTTTTGCTCCTTAGGAAGTTGTGCTACCAGGGTTTCCAATTGAACTCGCAATTCCTCGTCAAAAAGCAACTCTTCTATGTTCCCATCTTCCAGGTCTAGCAATTCAAAGACATCAAACAACTCTCCTTCTTTTTTGTTTTCCAGCTCGAATTTGGGCATTTTTTTTCCGTGTCGAAACACGTTAATGCATTCGTTGTGGGCAATTCGGTAAACCAAAGCCAGGAAATGTCCTTTTTCTTGGTAGCGGTTGCCTTGCAAATATTCAACCACTTTGAGCATGGTTTCTTGAAACACATCGGCAGCCACTTCAACGTCGCGAACGGTGTTCAGGATTTTTCCCATAATTTTGGGGCCGTGGCGTTCTAAAATCACTTCAAATGCCTTGGTTTGCCCTTGTTGAAATAGTTCAACAAGTTGACGGTCAGAAAAAGTACGCATAATAATTAACGATAAAAGGTTAAGTATGCGTACAATCGATAGGCGTTTTTAGAATTGGTTACAGATAGTTTAACGAAGGAATTTTTTTTTGGTTGCACTTGAGGAAAGAAAAAAAAATAGTTTGGCGTGTAATGCCAAAGTTGATGGCCGATCCAGACCCGGAGGTATGGAAGGTTTTGCTGCAGCGGTTTACTGAATTAGGGGTTGAGGTTCTTCCTCAGCTTGAAAAATTATGGGAAAACACCATGCAAGAGCAGGTTCAGATGCGGGCTGAGGAGGCCATTAATTTGATTCGACGTCAAAACACCTTAAAGCTGTTAAAAAATTGGCTAAAAAGTCCCCAGGAGTTGGGTGTGGGTATGGAAATTTTGCATCGGCATTTTTTTCCTCATTTGGATTGGGAAAATCTGATGCAGAGGATAAAGAATTGGGTTTCGTACCTACCCATAGAGCAAAGGAATTCAGGAAATGCGACGGAGCAAATCAAACTATTAAACCATTTGTTGTACGAGGTGAAAAAGTTGAAGCCTGTTGAAAGTTCAGGATTTAGTTATTGTTTTATGCATACATTGGTGGAGCATAGGAAGGGAAACAGCAGCATTCATGCCGGATTGTATTTATTGGCCGGGCAAGAGATAAATCTAAAATTAACGCCGGCAAAAATACCGGACGATTGTTTGCTTCGCTGGGAAAGGCAGTTCGATTCAGTTTGGATTACCAATGAGCTCAAAAATTTTGTAAGCCCGCATGGTCAGGGGGCCACTTTTTCGGAGCGGGAGTTGGAACATTTTTTCAAGCAAAAAAAGCAGGTTTGGTGGCTTCAGGAGCCGGTTGGACAGCACCCGCATGTATTTTGGGTGCAAACCTGGCTGGAGGAAATAAAATTAAGCCTTGACAAGAACAAAACCGGTTTATTTTTTCAGGATGTGCATGCTTTTCATTTAGGAATTCAGGGCTTGTAGGGTATTGGTGTAGTTAATGGGCTTAGCGGAACAAAATTTTCCAGAGGGATTCATCTAGAAAGATGCGGCAGGAATCATTGATCAGGGTGCATTGAATTTTAAAATTTTCCTGGGTGCCCAAAATGGTTCTTTGGTAGGTTAAAGACCAATGCTTTTCTGATTCTTCTTTAATTCCAACCCTTCGAAGGGAATAGCCGAAATCCTGCTCTGCAAGTTTAATTATCAGGGTTTTTTGACCAATTTTTTGAGGGAGTGGGCCGTAAAAAAAAGGGGTCATTTTTTCGTATTGTTGATGTTTATGGAGCACTTGCAGGTAGGATAAAACATCGGAATTATAGAAGCAGAGTGGGTTTTTGAACAAACAATTGGACTGAGCAGAAAGGATATTCAGGGGAAAAAGTAGGGTACAGAATATTAGAATACGAATAAACATGGAAGGTATTAGAATTAGCGTGCGACGGCCACGGATCGCTTTTCGCGGATAACGGTTACCCGTACCTGTCCTGGATAGCTCATTTCGTTTTGAATTTTCTGAGAAATATCAAAAGCCAATTTATCGGATTGTTCGTCGGTTACCTTATCGCTTTCAACCAAAACTCGAAGTTCTCGACCGGCTTGAATGGCGAAGCATTTTAGGACGCCGGGGTATTCCATACCCAGGCTTTCAAGGTCTTTAATTCGTTGAATGTAGGATTCGGTCATTTCTCGGCGTGCTCCTGGTCGGGCGCCTGAAATAGCATCGCAAACCTGAATAATGGGGGCATAGAGGCTGGTCATTTCAACCTCGTCGTGGTGTGCTCCGATAGCGTTGCAGACTTCTGGTTTTTCGCGGTATTTTTCGGCCAGTTTCATGCCGTAAATAGCGTGGGGCAATTCGGTTTCGCCGTCAGGAACTTTACCAATGTCGTGAAGCAGGCCGGCGCGTTTAGCCAGTTTAGGATTTAAGCCCAATTCTGAGGCCATGATTGCGCATAAATTGGCTACTTCGCGGCTGTGTTGCAAGAGATTTTGACCGTAGGAAGAGCGGTAGCGCATTTTTCCGACGTGCCTCATTAAATCGGTATGCAGACCATTTACGCCGAGGTCTATGCAGGTACGCTTTCCAATTTCAAGTATTTCCTCTTCCAATTGGCGTTGAACTTTATGTACAACTTCTTCGACTCTGGCGGGGTGAATACGGCCATCGCTGACCAATTGGTGTAAAGCTAAGCGTGCCACTTCCCGGCGAACGGGATCAAAGCAAGAAAGGACGATGGCTTCAGGGGTATCGTCAATAATGATTTCTACCCCGGTTGCGGCTTCCAGGGCACGGATGTTTCGGCCTTCCCTTCCAATAATTCTACCCTTGATGTCGTCGCTTTCAATATTGAAAACGGTAATTGCGTTTTCTACGGCGGTTTCGGTACCGAGTCTTTGAATGGATTGAATAATGATACGTTTGGCTTCTTTGTTGGCGTTGAGTTTGGCTTCTTCCACCATTTCTTGGACTAATGACATGGCTTCGGCTTTAGCATCGACCTGCAGAGCCTCAACGAGCTGGGCTTTGGCGTTTTCGGCTGAAAGGCCTGCTATGGTTTCCAACTGTTGAAGTTGCCGTTGGTGCATTTTATCCAGGTCTTGTTTTTTTTTCTCGACCAATTCTAAGCGTAGTGAAAGATCGTCCTGTAATTTTTGGTTGTTGGATTCAATTCTTTTTAGTTCTTCCAGTTTTTGATTGAGTTGGTTTTCTTTTTGTTTGTTTCGAGATTCATATTCTTGAATTTTAGCACGTTGTTCTTGGAAATTCTGACTGTTTTCGGTTTTTAACTGGAGGAATTTTTCTTTAGCCTGAAGAATTTTCTCTTTTTTAACGACTTCTCCATCGGCCTCGGCCTTAGCCAAAATAGCGGCAACTCGTTTTTGCAAAACAAAGTGGTATAGGGCATAACCTGCTCCCAAACCAATAAAAATATAAATCAGCGGAAGGAGTATGTTTTGAATAAATAGTATATGGGTCATGGATGTTCAAGATTTGCAATAGTTAGCACAAACTTAGTAGTTGTTTGGGCAAAGAAAAAATAATAAATTAATCACCTATCTTCCAAAAACTTACCTAAGAATCGTTCCAAATCGAGGAGTTCTTGTTGCAAAGATTCATCTCCAACAGAGGCGAGGGGATTGGAATCCTGCCCGGAGTGCATTTTTAGGACATACTCCAATAAAGTCATGGCGAGGAGGTCTTGCATATCTTTCACTGCAAATTTACTTTGGAATTCGGCGATGCGTTGATTGATTGCGTCGGCTGCCTGTTGAATTGAAATTTGGCGTTCTTCAGGAATACTAATTGGGTACGTTCGATTTCCGACCTGAATTTTCACTGAAATCATTCCTCAGGATTTTGGGGTTGGAATTCTTGACGGAGGGCTTCAAATTGGAAGCGCAAACGCTGAGCAATGGATTGAACTGCCTGAATATCGATGGAATGGTTGGAGCTGAGCGGATGGATTTCCAATAAACCTGCTTGACGTTTCAAGTTTTCATTTTCTTGGGTTAACCGAAGCACCTCTTCTTCCAAAGCCTGATGCATCAACATCAATTTCTCGATTTTAGACCTAAGGCTAGACAAGGTTGGATTAAACTTAGACACTGTCAATCCGATTTTTAGAAGTTAGAAGCTAAAGCACGAAATTAAGTTGTTTTTCGATGGTGTCCTAGGCGTGTTCATAACTTTATAACGAAAAAAAAATGAAATTGTAAAATTGGAAATCCCTTCAGAAGGCATTACCTTGGAGGCATGCAAGGATGGAAAATAGTTGAAGTAATGGCAGGCACCTTAAAATTAGATGGAGGTGCTATGTTTGGGGTGGTTCCAAAAAGCATTTGGAATACGTTGATGGAATGCGATGAGCAAAACCGATGCACTTGGGCTATGCGTTGCCTGCTATTGGAACAAGGCCAACGACGTATTTTGGTGGATACGGGTATGGGCGACAAACAGTCTGCCCGATTTTTCAGTCATTATGAACCGGGGGGGAACACCATATTGCCTGCATTGGAATCATTGGGAATTTTGGCTGATTCGATTACGGACGTATTGTTCACCCACCTTCATTTTGATCATTGTGGTGGTGCTGTTTTGAAACAAGCTGGAACAATAGATGATTTTATTTTAGCATTTCCAAATGCCAGGCATTGGGTAAGTAAAGAGCATTGGAATCATGCCATAAATCCCAATTCCCGAGAAAAGGCGTCTTTTTTAAAGGAGAATATACTTCCCTTGGAAAGGGCAGGGGTATTAAACTGGGTTGAAGACGGATTTCCGTATGAAGGAATTCGATTGGAAACCGTATTTGGGCATACGGCGGCTCAAATTTTACCTGTAATAGTAGACCAGCAGGGTCAGGAGTGGATGTACATGGCCGATTTAATTCCTTCTGTGCACCATATTCGATTGCCTTTCGTAATGGGCTACGACATTCGCCCCCTGGAAACGATGAGAGAAAAGGAAAGGATATTAAATGAGTGTTTAGAATCCGGGAGAAATTTAATTTTCGAACACGATTTGAGCACTTCAGCCGCGAAGTTGGGATTTGATGGACTGCACTATTTTATGGCAGAACCTTTAACCCTTTAAAGGTCTTTGTTTTTAAGTTGGGTAAGGCATTTAATATGCCTATGTAGGATTTCAATTCGAATGGGCAACTGACCTCGGGATTCCCCGTCGGCTTCTACCAAAACCTTATTGGCGGAATGAATTTGAATGGATTGCCCTTTGAAAAATTGAACAAAGTCAAGTTCAAGGAAGTCGCCGGAGTACAATCGTCCGGAATTACGTAAGACGTCCCATTTGCTTGGTTTTGTAAAAACTGTAACATCAAAATAGCCATCGTCAGGCACGGCATCCGGGCAGGGAATCATTCCATTTCCATTGAATTTTCCAATTCCAACGGCCAAGGAGAAGGCCGGCCCCTGATAGACTTCCAGTCCGTCGATAAACAAACAAATTTCAGGGGATTTAAAATTGGAAAGGTTTCGAAACATTTGCCAGCGGTAATTAATTCTATGGCTTGGTTTACGGCGGGCATTTGCGCTATGAACAACCTGTGCATCAAAGCCAATGCCTAAAACGTTTGCAAAATAGAAGGGTAATGCAGGTTCTTCGGCAAAGACCATCCCGATGTCTTGCCTAAAGTAATTGCCTGTCTTCATAGCTTTAGCCGCCTGCAAAGGGTCTTCAGAAATGCCTAGTGTTTTGGCCCAATCGTTGGCATTGCCACAGGGGATATAGGCTAAAGAGACATCGGATGCGGGGCAATAGGTTTGCATTAAAATTCCATTTATCGCTTGGTGAACGGTTCCGTCACCACCGCAAGCCAAAATTTTGGTATTTCCCTGAGCGATGGCTTCTTGGACCAACCGAAAGACATCTGCGGATTTGGAGAAGGATAATTCTTGAAAGGGAATGTGCATTTGGTTCAAAGCCTGCAAAATTGCCTTTTGCTTTTGTTTGAACTTACTGGCAGCCGGATTAAAAATCAATTGCCACTGTGCTGCATCCATTCGATTCATAGGTTTTTTCTCAGTTATTCCTTTTGTAGGTTAAGGCAGATTTCAGGTTACCATCGCAGTCAACATACTTTAGCAGGTAAATACCGACTTTTAAATCTGAGCCTGAGAATACTTTGCCATTTCCTGATGCTATTTTATCCCCGCTCATGTTAAACAGCTCCCAAAATCCGTGGTCGGATTGGCCAGGAATATGTAAAATAGAGGAAAAGGGATTGGGATAAGGCAAAAGATTTGAAGTCGAACTTGCCTTAGGTATAGAGGTTTGCAATGGGGAATTTAAGGACAATCCTCCGAAATGTCCCACCCAAATGGATTGTTGGAAATCAAGCGTTAAGGCCCGGACGGGCGAGGCAATAAAGCCCGATGTAAACTCGGGGATTCCAGAGAAACTTTGTCCATTAAAATAGGCCAAGGGGAAATCGCTTAAATGGCTACCAATCCAAATTCTACCGGCCGAATCCTGGCAGAAGGCATACACCTGGCGGAATGCAGGAAATCCATTATCGGGTTCAAACACTTCGATTGACTTTTGAGCTTCATTGTATCTAGACAAATGGTTGTTTCCCTGGGTTCCGGAATGACCAATCCAAACAAAAGGATTTGAATAAAAAAGAGTTTGGACATGGTTTGCCGGCAAACCAGAATCCACGGTTAAGTAAGTAAATCCGCCCTGATCGAACAAATGGTACAAGCCATTGGTTTGGGTTGCCACCCACAATCCGGTTGTAGAAGAGGCCAGTGCATTGATATTGGAGAAGGGCAATTGGCCTGAGGTGGAAAGTGTATTAAACTGTTGCCATGAACCTCCATCCCATTTAAACAGACCTTTCTCGGCTCCTCCCACCCAAAGATTTCCTTGGTGAAGTGCCAGGCTTTGAATCCTTGCTTCAGAAGTTCCAATCTGACTTTGGGGAAAAATCTGAGTCCATGCATTGCCGTTGTTGGAAAATAAGCCCCCTCCATCTGTTCCCACCCAAAGGGTAGATTGTAGGGAGTCCCAAAGCAAGCAGCGAACAAATTGACCAGCCAAATTTGGAACAATGGTAAATTGGGAGTTGGAAAAAAAGGCGAGGCCTGCATCTGTGCCTATCCACATGGTATCGGAATTCGCCCTGCAAAAGGCTGTGACGCCTTGTGCATTTCCCATCAATTGATTGGAAGGGATGGTATTCCAATTCCAAGTTTGAGCTAAAGAGGCATTTCCAGCTAAAGAAAGCAGAAAAATATAACCAATCCCTTTGAATTGCATAAGACAAAAATAGGCAAAGGATTGGCCTAATACAAAATCATGTCTGTACTATCGCCTAAAGGAATCCAATTGGCTTCGGGAAAATTCTGCAAACTAAACTTTTTAATGTTGGGTGGAATTTCTTGAGCCCAAATCTTGGGCGGTTTTTTTCGGTTTAACCAAATTAATGCATCGGCATTTTTCATCGAACTTAGGTCAATGGGCTTGTTTATTAAGAAGATTAATTTTTCATTGAATTGAATTTTTGAAGGAAGTGAATCGGCTGGAAATTCAATGAATGGTCCATTGAAGTGCTTATTCCACAAAAACACCTTTGGTTGAGTGCGATTTGCCTGAATAACAAGATGAACAGGTAAGCTTTTGTGTTGCTGATAAAAGGACCAGGCGGCAAACAGAAGCATAGAAATCCAAAAATAAGGCCACTGGGATTTGGTAGAGATTTTCCACAGCAGAGAAATCAGAAAGCCATAGGCCAACATAAATTGTGTTGGCTCCGGTTTAAAAAGAAGGAGTTCAGAGTTTGGCCATGCACCCATCCATTCAATTCCCATTAGATAGAATTTTCCTATCCGGGAAAACAATTCATCCAATAGAGGTAAGGAATCAAAGGCCAAAACACCTACAAACCAAACCACAGAAAGGTAAATAAACAGGGTTGTAATGGGTATTGCAATCAGATTTGTAATCAAGAACCAGGTTGGAAACTGCCCGGTCCAACTAAGCATCAAAGGTGCGGTGGTAATTTGAGCTGCGAGGCTAACGCTGAGTCCAGACCACAACCAACTGTGAATCCATTTCGGTTTAAACGTTCGAAAGATAGGCTCCATGGTTAAAATACCTGCGACCGCTAAAACCGAGAGTTGAAATCCTGCATTTGATAATATTTGGGGATTGAAGGCCAGTAAAAAAAAGATAGCCAAACCTAAGGTTTGAAGGCCATTTGGTTTTTTCCTAAAAACCAAGAACCATTGAGCAAAGCCAAGCATCAAAGAGGCCCGTAAAACGGAGGGGGAAAAACCTGTTAAACCGGAATAGCAGAAGAGGGAAATTGAAAGTAAAATTGTTTTTGAAAGGGTAATCCAGGTGTTTTTTCCCGGAAAAACAAGTAGAATCAGGTTTAAACCTGCAAATAAAATGCCCACATGCAAACCTGAAACCGCCAATAAATGGCTAAGGCCTGTTTTTCGAAACCATTCTTTGATTGGCTTTGTTAGTCCGGACTTATCTCCCAGCAGCAAAGCCCGAACCAGGTAACCGGTTTCAGCGGAAAGGCTATGCCGTTGTATTTGGTCTGCCCATTTTTTTGCAAGGGATGTTGATTCCTTACTATTGAGGTTTGCGGGTTTTAAACAAATCAAACCGCCTTTGCTTACTTGAACATAGGCATTCAATCCCTTTGATTTCAGGTATTTGAGGTCAGAAAACTGATTTTGATTTCTAGGTTCCGCCGGCCATTCGGCCTTACCCCTGATCCACCATTGTTCATCAATCTGAGGTATTTGAGTTTCTGATTTGTGAATCTTCATCAACAATCGAGTACCGGGCTTCAGGTTTCCCTGCAAAACAGTTGCTTCGAAGGAATGGTAGGGTGGTTTTCCTGTAATTCCATCTATTTCGACCCTTAATTGGCATGGGTTATTCCAGGCACTTTGGGGCAATTCCTTTTGTGTTGACAGTGCTGAAAACAGCCAAAGCAAGGTAGAAACCAAAACCGAAATACGGCTGGGGTATGCACTGGAAACAGCCATTGCAAGCACCGGAATCCAACCGAATTCGGGCAACAAAAAGCCAAGAATTAAAGGGGTGAGGAACTTCCAAATTTTGGGGAAGTTCATTTAGCGCTGTTCTTTCATTTGAAGGTAGTCGGGTTGGAATTTAACTCAACCTTGGCCCAGCCTCCAAAAAATTATTCAGCAAGTTAAGGGTTTGCTTGCAGTTTGTCAAAAAAGGGGAGGTTTTGGCCTCCCCTATTTATGGTAATTGGAATGGGATTAATGCTGGATTAAGAAACGAACCGATTCAATCTGATTTGCCGAACGCAGGGTTAGCACGTACATGCCTGAGCTGAAGTGTTGGGCATCCAATACAAGTTTTCCGCCCTGAACATTGGATAAATCAAGGACACACTGTCCCAGGTTGTTAAATACCTGAGCAGAAACGGGCTGACCGTTAAAGGAACTTAAATCAACGGTTGCTGATTGAGTAACGGGGTTGGGGTACAGATTCACATCAATCTGTTCTTGTTGCTCTTCTTCAATGGTGCTAGAGGGTTCGCACACATCCCATTGCCAGTTGTAGCAAATACCATCGAAGGTATATCGGTAATCGATTCCTAAATTGGGGTCAACAAAATCTTGATTGCAGAGGCGAGCCACGTTGCCAAGGTAATGGAATTCAACCGGGTTATCGGAATCTGAGATTAAGCGAGCGGAAACAATAGGAAGGGTATGCCGGGTATTGTTGTTGTCGCTAAGGACAAATGGGGCCATTGAAGGAGCAAGGACCAAATCGTCGTTGATTACGCCTTCAATTCGGCGGAAGCAGGTTTTAAAGCGGTCGCTGATACGCAGACCTGCCACGCGCAAGTTTGGTGAGGTATTGTCGATGGTAGAACCGACCAACAGGGTATCTGTATCGGTCCAAGAAAAGAAAATAAGGCTTCCGTCTGCGTTTCGAGCGGTTTGCGGATAGGCGTCAATGGAAACATTCACAGGGATATCGGTTCGGAAGGTCAATAAAGGAGAGATGTATTCGGCTGTCCAGTTGTTGCCTCCGTCCAAGGATGTAATGTCTATCATCATAGGGGTATAGAAGGGATAAACAGAATAAACTTTACCGTTGCCTTGGGTTACGCCTTGAAGGGAGCGTACTTCGCCGGCACCGACGGTGCAGAAAAAATGTGGATTTCCTCCGTTGTCAACTGTGATATCAAAGTCGAAGGTGGTTGTAGGTGCAGAAACATAAGCGGTATCACCGTTTTGGGTTAAGTAAAGAAGGGATTGAAGCGAATCCATAATAAGTGGGATGTTGGCGAGCTGAACTTCAATTGGAGTGCCCCAAGTTTGCCCACCGTCTGTACTTTTGTAAAGGATAGGGCTATAGACTGAGTCCATTCCTCCTACCAAATCGCCCAGAGCTCCGATCCATGCTGTTTGGCCGTCGGGAGAGAAAGCCAGGTTGGGCTGCATTTGGCGACCAACGCCGTCGTAGGTTTTGTTGGTATTTGCGGTCAATACATGTGTTCTAGACCAAGCAATATCGGTTGTGCCGGAATTGAAAATTCCTTTGTAAACATAAATAGAATCGGCTTGCAGGGTATCGTTTAAAAGGGGTGTTTCAACCATAAAATATTCATTGGTTCCGGGGCGGCGGCTAAGTCCGCCGGGCAAACCTGAATTTTGGTTTTGAAAATTATAATTTTCGGTTGAGCTTGGGTTGTTGGTAACCGAGGCCAGGGCTCCATTTACATGTCCGTCCCAACCTGCGTTTCCGGGTTTTAAAGTTGGTGCGGCCCAGATGGTAGAGGTGTTATTAAAAGAAGTACCGTCGTTTCCGTTGTACAGGGCGATTTGAGGATATCGGGCGGCCCGGGAATAGGCGGGATTCAGGCGACTCACGTTTTGAGTAAAGGTGCTGCCGAAATTATCGGAAACGCTGTACAGCAATACACCGCTGTTGGTGGCGGGTTCACCGCTTTGTGAAACATCTTGGCGATGGATAAAAATTATGGATTTGGAGGCTTGGTCGGCATAGACCTGGTTTTGAGAGGGCCTAAGGATGGTGTAGATGTTGGTGGCCCTGCCGCAAGGAACGGAAGTTTGTGCAAGGGCAATACCGAAGGAGCAAAGGCCGTAGATAAAAGCAGTAAAGCGAATGTTCATTTTTGTATCGTTTAGGTTAGAACAAATCAAATATACTAAACTTTAAAAAAAATTAACCTAAGCTAAACTAAAATTTCATTTTAGGCTTTAAATATAGCGTTGAGGCCAAAATGGAGAAAATTTAGAGGGTAGCCTAGTAAAATGGGTGAGTAAAAGTGAGGAGGCGGCCAGCGGCAGGGATTGAAGAGGCTACCCCGCAAACCCTAAAGCGGATGCCGGCAGCCGCACTGCAGAGCGACGCGAGGAGCTACTGCGGTGCGTTTGCCGGCCCGGTTTAGGTTTGGGGAGTAGCCCTGAAAGCCCGTCTGCCGCCCAAAGAAAAAAAAGAGAGCCGCAAAAGCGGCCCTTGAGAAAAATCGTGACCCCGAAGAGATTCGAACTCCTAACCTTCTGATCCGTAGTCAGATGCTCTATCCAATTAAGCTACGGGGCCAAATGGAGTGGCAAATATACGCCTGAAGATGAGTTTTACAAAAAACATATGGAAATTATTTGAGTAATAAAAAGGAATTCCCTACATTTGCCCTCCAATAAAGAGTACTCATGTTGATAATTCCCATTAAAGAAGGCGAGAACATTGATCGCGCGTTAAAAAAATTTAAACGGAAGTTTGAAAAAACAGGTGCATTAAAGCAGCTAAGGAATCGTCAAGCCTTTACCAAACCATCGGTAGAACGACGTGATGAAATAACCAAAGCCGCATACATCGAGCAAATTCGCCGTAAGGAAACCAATATTTAAAGGGTAAGTTTGTCTTCGTCCATGCAGAGTGGAATGGATGGCATTCAGGCGTTTATCATGTATTTGAAAACGGAGAGGCGGTTTTCGGAACATACATTGCGAGCGTATTCAAAGGACCTAGAAAAATTCCGGGTTTTTTTGTTTGGATTGGAGGGAAATGAAATCTGGAGCGATGTTGATTCGGACGAATTGCGGAATTACTTAATTCATCTGAGGCACCGTCAGTTGGCAAAAACCTCGATAAATCGAGTATTGTCAACCTTGCGTTCCTTTTTTCAATTTTTAAAACGGCAAAAACACATAGAAAAAGACCCCTCAAAGGACTTAAAAAATTTAAAAACACCGAAACGGCAACCGCATTTTCTGACTCCTAGCCAATCTGAAGTACTGCTTCGGCATTTTACGCTTGAAAGCACATTTGAGGGCCTGCGCGACAAAGCCATGTTGGGCTGTTTTTTGTTTACGGGAATGCGGCGTGCAGAATTGACGTCCATTCAAACCACGGATCTGTCTTTGGAATCTTGCAGCCTAAGGGTTTTAGGGAAACGGCAAAAGGAGCGGATACTTCCTTTGCATCCAATGCTGGTGGACTGGTTGAGGGAATACCTAGAAAGTCGAGATTCATTTTTGTTAAAATATCCGAAGGCACAGCAGGAAAACCATTTGTTTATAACGGACAGAGGCAAGCCATGTACCGGGGAATGGGTTTATAGGCAAACCAAAAAACATTTGAGCAGAATTACCCAAACCGATTACCGGGGGCCTCATTTGCTCAGGCATACTTTTGCCACTTGGCTGTTAAGTCAGGGAGCGGACATATTAGCGGTAAAAGAAATATTGGGTCATGCGGGTTTGGCGGCCACCCAGGTGTACACCCATGTTGGCATAGAAAGGCTAAAATCGGCTTATGCTAAGGCCCATCCGAAGGGATCTGAGGGTTAAAAATTAAAAATTGGTTTTTTTACGGGGAAGTTTGGGTAAATTGAGGGTGAAAATGAACTGGCATTTAGCTTGTCAAAAACAAATTAAAGCGATTGCATGGAAATTCGAATTTTGGCTCCGGGCATAAACCTGAAGGATACCCTGAAGCAAAGGACATTAAAAAAATTGGAAAAGTTTTCGGAACGAATGCCCGATTTGGTTGGGGTTGAGGTTGCATTCAAGCGAACCGCAGATTTAGAGGCACCTAAATGTGTTGAAGTGCGGCTTCGAATTTCCGGAAATGATTTGTTTGCCAGTAAAAAAAGTGAGCGTTTTGAAACGGCTTTGGATACCTGTATGGACGCATTGAGAAAGCAATGGGAGAAGCAAAAGAGCAGGTAAACTCAGTTCATTTTTTTATTGGGAATAAGTGCTTCAACGTATATTTTATAGACCAAATTTTGGAAGGGGCTTAAGCGGTAGGATTTCCAGGCTTCAGGTCGGTTGGTAGAGCAGTTGGTGAATGGCAAAAAAATCATGGCCTGTTCCCCGGCTTTCATTTGCATTAAACCTTCAAAAAAAGCCATTGGGAACTGGTTCGATGGACTGATTCGAAGACCCCTGTAACCTGCATCCGACCAATCGCCTTCCAAGGGGCGTCCGTCCAGGGTAAGCAGGAGGTAACGGAAGCGAATGGAATCGCCGAATTGCAAAGTCCGAGCCGATTCATTGAACTGCTCCTTAAGGACAAAAGGCTTCAAAGCAACGCCGGATAAATCGGGTCGGTAAAGTTGGACATAGGCTTTGAATTCATCTACTGCAAAGGCAGCGGCCTGTTGTTGTTTTATGTGGTTCAGTTCAGACAAACCCACCGCATTTCTAACTTCGAGCACCCTAAATCTTAATCGAACCAAACTGTCTTTGAGTACCCCGCCCAAGCCTAGATTTCTGAATTCAGGAATGCTGTGGAAGGCTTTACTTGTCCATTGAATGGCACCGGTATCGCCTACGCTTAAAACCGGCAATACTGCAACCAAATCATTGGGATTGTTTGATTTCACCTTATGTACCTCTAGAGTAAACCCTGATTTGGGTTCCAGGATTGAGTCGGCCGAATTGGCAATCCAAACAGACATGCTGAGCCAGGCGATGGAGTCGCCTGTTGGCCCTCCATCCAAATCGGTATCGAATAAAACACTGACATCGGGACCTACCTTTTCAAATCCGGGTTCCAAAGAACATCCGAAGAAAGCGAAGGCAAAAATTGGAGCAAAAGCCTGAAATTTCATGGATTAATTTGAATTAGTTTAACCCGGTAAGCGACGGGGGTGTAAGGAGGAATTTTAACCAAATCTCCCAACAAACCAAAGGCCAAATGAGATGGAATCAACAAAAGGCAATCCTCGCCCAGGCACATATCCAGCAAGCCATCCTGAAGGCCAGATTCAATTGGGTCGTATGCCAATCTAAAGACTTCAGCGCTGTCTAATGAAGAAAAACAGGGGGATCCATCGAGCAAGAACGCTTGATAATTCACTGCTACCCAGTCGCCCGGTTTGGGTTTTAAGTTTGAGGCACCCTTGGTAATCCGCACCAGGTGTAGGCCGGTTCCTTTGCGTTCATAAGGGAGCTTACGCCGTTCCAAGAAATTTTTAATTAACCATTGTTCTTCTTGAATTTGACGCTGATTTACCTGTACCAGTTCTTCCTGCAGTTTTAGGGTTGATACTTTTGGAGGGGAGGCAACTTCTTCCACCGAATTTTTGCAGCTCAAATTCCAGGTCAACAAGGCAAGAAAGAAAGGGAACCTCATGAGGGAAAGATCTCGGCGACCTTAGTCAATAAAAATTGGACGGCTTCATGGCTGTGGTTGTCAAAGCGACCACCGGCGGCGTATTTATGTCCACCGCCCTGAAAGTATTTTTCGGCAAATGCATTAACAACGATACCCTGTTTGGATCGAAAAGAAATTCGGGTTATTCCTTCTTCTTTTTCATGAAACAGAAAGGCGGCCTTATTGCCTAGGATGGAAAGGCCAAAATTCACCCAGCCTTCTGTTGACCCGGACTTAAGCCCAAGGGATTTGCTTTCTTCAAATGAAATTTCGATCCATGCCAAAGGTAATGAAGGGTGTTGGATCAACTTATCTTTCAAAATCAAGCCCTTCAATTTTAGGGTTTCCAGGGATTCTTGCTCGAATAATTGGTCGGTTAAGCCCCGATAATCCAAACCGGTTTTTAATAATGCAGCTGCCACTTCGAAGGTATTGGGGCTGGTTGAAAATTGAAAGCGACCGGTGTCGGTTAGAAGTCCGGCCATTAAACAGGTGGCAGCAATGGCTGGGCAATCGTCTTGGATAAAACCGGCGATAATTTCGCAGGTTGAGCTGGCAGAGGGGTTGTGGAACAAGGCGTCGAAAGATTCCGGCTCGGGGTGGTGATCAATGCACCAAATAGGGCATTGAAGTTGAAGAAGTGCATTGCTCAAATCATCGCCACATCTGTCGCGTCTGGAAAAATCGAGAAGCACGACCAGGTCAGCCCGGACCAATGGGCTTTCCGCACTTTGCAATTCTTGAGCAGTTGGAACCAAAATGGAACGGCTGCCCGGCAAAAAGGCCAGGTAATCGGGTATAGGGTCGGGACTAATGGCAAGGGAGGGAATTCCATGCTGTTGGCACAACGCCTGCCATCCCAATAAACTTCCAATGGCATCTCCATCGGGGCGGCTGTGGCAAATTGCAACCACTTTTTCTTTTGATTTCAAAGAATTCCAATCCAGGTATGGTATTTCAGGTTTCAAATCGGCTGGTTTATTTACTTTTGCACAAAATTAACAAAACAAAACGCAATGAGCGGAAACAGAACTTTTACCATGGTTAAGCCCGATGCCGTTGCAAACGGACACATGGGCAACATTATTGCCGATATTACAACTGCCGGATTTAAGGTTGTTGCCATGCGGTATTTGAAATTAAGTGCAGAACAAGCGGGTGATTTCTATGGGGTACACCGTGAGCGCTCATTTTATGGAGAACTTGTTTCCTACATGTCTTCAGGTCCAATATTGGCAGCTGTTTTGGAAAAAAGCAATGCTGTGGCCGATTTTCGCACATTGATTGGGGCAACCGACCCCAGCAAAGCGGAGGCAGGGACCATTCGAGCCAAGTATGCTCAAAGCATTGCAGCCAATGCAGTACATGGGAGCGATAGCGATGAAAACGCGGGTATTGAGGCTTCCTTTTTCTTTTCAAATTTGGAAATGATTTCCTAATGGAAATCCCGGGAGATCGGCTACCGAACTACCTGGATTTCCTATTGGATCATATTACACCGCATAAGGCAGCCCTTTTTGCCGAAAAGGCTGCACAGCGAACCCGAAAAGTAACGGTGGTACTTGAAAACATATTTCAAGCCCATAATGCCAGTGCGGTTCTTAGGTCATGCGACTGTTTCGGGGTTCAAGATGTGTACATTATTGAAAAAACAAATACATTTAGCACCACCCAACAAATTTCATTGGGCAGCAGCCGATGGTTAACCTTACACAGGTTCGAAGGTGAAGAAGCAGTGGCTGATTGTTATGCGGCATTGAGGAAGGCCGGCTATTGCATTTATGCTGCAACTCCCCATCAAAACGATGTAAATGTTGAAGATTTGGCGATTGAGCAACCGATCGCACTTGTATTTGGGACTGAAATGCAAGGCTTAAGCGAAGAAGCGTTGCAGGGGGCGGATGCTTATGTAAAAATCCCTATGGTTGGTTTTACTGAAAGTCTAAACGTTAGCGTTTCGGCGGCGGTATGCCTACATCATCTTACCTGGAAACTCAAAGGGGATAAAAATCGGCCTTTTGGCCTTTCGCTGAAAGAGCAGCTTGAATTAAAAATCAAATGGGCTGAAAACTCTTCCCGCCGTAGCGTTGAGTTGAAGGAAGCCTACCTTCGTTTGTTGGATGTGGAACCTTAGAAAGGAAGCGTTTTGGAATGGAATTCAAAAGCAATTTAAGGAAGGCAAAAGAGAAAAAAACCGGAAAGCCGGCATTAGTTTGCCTCATAACCCAGTTCCAGCCAATATCCGCTGTAGGAACGGACATTTAGAACGAAATCGCCTTCCAGGAGTAAATATTGTCCACGAATTCCCAAAAGGGTACCCGACCACACCGTAGGGCGGTCAAGTTTTAGGTTTTTGGGGGTTACGGGGTAAGAAACAATGGGGTATTGAAATTGAAAATATTCCCAATGTTCTTCAGGAATAAAATAAGGTTTCAGGTTGGGTGGTAGGGCGGTGTAGGCGGAGTAACCATGAATCTTTAGCTGAATAGACAGGTTGTCTTCGCCTTTCAGCATTTTGTCTCTATGGGTTTTGTCACTAAAAACAGCTTTCAAAGCCACCTCGATTTGCCCTGCCAAGGCCCTGTAGGGTGTTTGGAAAATAGCCAGGGCGCTGAGTGCCCCCTGGTCGATCCAGCGGACGGGTCGCTGAGTCATTCGGGTTACTCCAACTTTTACATTTGAAGTAGCCGCCAGGTAAACAAAGTGCGTTTGTACATGGTTATCAAATTCAAACTGAGCATCGCGGCCTATGCCCAAATGGCCTCGACACAATTCAGGCTTAAAAATGCAATCGGAAGTTTCGGGACTGCTTTGATGGCATTTGTAGCAGAAGCCTTGAGAAAAAATGCGTTGGGAATGGCCGCAATTTAAGCATTCGGTATCTCCAAAAAATTGCAGTTTTATTTGTTTTCCAACCAAGGAACTCAGATTTACCTGAGCATCTCCCTGAGCCGAAACCAAAGTGTAAGAAATGGGATTGGCATTTACAGCCTCCATTTTTTGAAGTAGAAAGCGTGAAGTTTGCATGGAATAAAGGTATAAATTGGGCATTGTATTTAGGGTAAAGCAAATAACGATCCGGGGATAGTATTTTGAGCGGCTTCAATAAGGGTAGTTCAATTTAAGCCAAGTCAAAATAATGGTATAAAGCCCTACCTTTAAACCATGAATGGAGCTTTTATTGTTTCAATACTTTTCATGATTGGTATGGCGTTGAATGGTCAAAATACTTCGTATCCGGTTGGCCGGGTGGCAAACGGCATGTTTTTCAGTAGGCATCATGGGCCTGTGTTTGAACCTGGTTTTAAGGCCTACAAATCAGATAAAGAAAGCATTGATTATTTAATGAAACACAAACAGCGGCTTAGTTTTAAGTGTGTTTTGGGTTTTTGGTGCGATGATTCAAAGGCTCATGTTCCCTCGTTTTTAAAAATAATGTCGGAAATTGGGATGAATGAAGACAATTACAGAATGTATGGGGTGGACGAAAACAAGCAAGCTGCCTTTGAAGGGTTTAATGCCTTAAGGATTGAATTTGTACCCACCATTTTAATGTATTACGACAAACAGGAAATAGGGCGTTGGGTGGAATCGCCCAAAGAAACTATGGAAAAAGATTTAGCGGGCATTCTTCAAAGTTTTCTGGAAAAATGAAAGGAATAAATCCCGATTTTCAGAGGGCAGGAGGACCTATTGAACCCAATTCGGTTGAAGAATGGTTGGATGCCATTCAAAATCAGGGTATTTCAGGCCTTTCAAGGGCAATAAGCCTGCTTGAAAACAAAAAACCAGAGACTCGAAAAATGGCTATGCAGGTCTTACAAGCCTGCATGCCCCTTGCCGTAAAAAGCAAACGAATTGCCATTACAGGAATCCCGGGGGCAGGTAAATCCACTTTTATTGAGGCCATAGGAACGTATTATGCCCAAAAAAACCTACGCATAGCCATACTTGCTGTTGATCCAAGTTCAAAAAGAACAGGCGGAAGTATATTGGGCGACAAAACCCGAATGGAAAACCTGGCTCGATTACCCAATGTTTTTATTCGCCCCTCTGCCTCTGAAGGAAGTTTAGGAGGGGTAGCCGCGCATACCCGAGAGGCAATTTACCTGTGTGAAGCGGCAGGTTATGATTTAATCCTGATTGAAACAGTGGGGGTTGGCCAATCTGAAGTGGCTGTGCATTCAATGGCTGATGTATTGGTGTTGCTAACCATCCCCGGGGCGGGCGATGAACTGCAAGGCATTAAACGAGGTATTATGGAAATGGCCGACCTTATTGTAGTAAACAAATCAGAATCCCCGAATGGTGAACGAGCCAATCTGGCAGCAAGAGAATTGAAAAATGCACTGCATGTATTTCCACCACATCCATACGAATTGGAAGTCAATGTAAAATTGGCCTCGGCCAAAACAGGGTTTGGAATAACAGAATCGGCAGATTCTATTCTTGACCTGATAGAACTTGCAAGGCACAAAGGAACTTTTGAAAAACGCAGGGAAGATCAAACGCAGTATTGGTTGACGGAGGCATTAAATCATGCGGTAATGGAGGGTATTATGCAAAGCAGAAAAGCCTCTGAACTGTGGAATAAGATAAAAATAAAGGTGGAAAAGGGAGAAATAAACCCTTTTGTAGCGGCTCAGTTGTTTTGGGAAAACGTTCAAGGGACTTTTGAAGCATAAAAAAAGGACCCGAAGGTCCTTTAAATACGGCTAACTTGTTTATTGTTCCCACAAATCATGTTCGAACAGAAAAATCTGTTCTTTAATTTCTTCACCAACCAACAGGGCATCTAATCCGGTGGTATAATCTGCAATATAACGGTCGTGGACATTGTCCACTTTTAAGATGCGAGAAGCGAACATCCGTTTCATGAACAGGTCGTCGAAGGTAATTCGTTGAGCGAAGTTTTTGGTATTGTACACTTCTTCACGGGCCATGGCGTGACGGGCTTGGGGAAAGTAAATCCAAGCCATACCAACCATACCTTCAAAGTCGCCGGTAGAAGCATTAAACTGCTGCATCATAGGAAGCATTCCAATGATTCGGCATTCCAACACAGAACGCTGCCGATCAAAAAACCAATCCTCTTTCAAACGAACCGCTTTAACGGCATCGGGTTTAAATGGCTCGTCAATGATTTTTTGAACCGGTGTGTAAGGAGGGTCCGGAGAAGGAACCATTTGGGTATCGCGGCGTGTACCGATTTTGGCGAAATCAGAGGTGGTAATTTGAACCTTAAAATCGTCGTTCTCGGAGTTGAATGGAGTAATACTTAAATCGGTAAGGATACCGGACCGCATGATGTCGATGTAATTTTTGCGGCCGTTTGTAGGTGTCAGGGGATAATAGAAAACCTGATTTACCTTTTCACGAAAATCAATTTCACGCCAGACTCTCCAAGCCTCGGTGACATCAGATTCCCTCATGTGCGGATAGGGAACAACCCTACGGTTTTCACCGTGGATTTTGTCGTAGAATCCATCGCGGGGTTCTAAAGTAATCCCACCGGTACCATCGTTTTGTGCAAACGAAGTTAGGCTAATCAAAAACAAAGAGAAAAATAAAACCAATTTTCGCATAAGAAAAGATTATTGGATTTTAAAAACACCATCAACTTTGCGGCGTTCGCCTGAAGGCAACTGAATGACGACTTCAGAGAAGAACACTTTATCGCCTCGGCGCATTGCACGAATTTTACCTTGAAGGTCTCCGGGAATTTGATTTCCTGCTACTTCACGTTTTTGTAGCAAACCGCCTTGACCAGTGTAGGACATTTCAAAGCTGGTGATGCGGGAATACACTTCGAAGTCAAAGTTTTCCATTTCAGGAATCAATGGCGAGGCAGCGGCCAAGCCACCGGGAACAAGTTCTCCGGAACGCTTTCCTCCCCATTTTAGAACGGGAGTGGGAATTTGTTTGACTCGAAAATCTTGAGCACCCATTGAAATGGTACGGCCGTCTTCGGTTTTAACGGACACGATAATTTTAGCGGGACCCGTATTGGTACCTTTAACGATGTAGTTTCCGTTGGAACCTGAGATGGAAATGGGGCCTGAAGAGGAAACAACCAATTGAGATGGGGGATAACCGGGAACAGAAACGGTAACAGGATTGTCCAAACCTTTATAGAATACATTCATTTTGGTAGCGGCAACGGAGGCCATAGGAGGCGAAACGGTGTATTTTGTTTGGAAGGGATAGGGAACTTTTTTTCCTGTGGCCTTTTCAATCAAATTAATAACACCGGCAAAGGTTCGTTCCCCGGCACCGGATGCCGGAATTTGAACTCTGCCAACACCATCAACAATTTTAGAAGTATCTAGAACAGAACCACCGGGAACATTGCCGGTAACGGTATCAACAGAACCCCCGGTGATGATTTCCGGTTTCATTGAGGTATTGTATGCTGCCAAAAACACATCGGCTTCAAAGTTGGAGCCTGAAACTACAAAGGTAGACTTGGGTACAATTTGAGCACGAACGGCATCAAACTTAACGGCATCTGCCGAAATTTTATCCCAAATGTATTTTAAAATTTCAGCTTCGGCACCACGTACGATGTTTTCCCATTTGCTGATTTCGAGAAGGGCGGCAGAAAGGGGCAAATGATAAAAATATTTCATTTCCCAAGTGGTAAGGTGGTGTTTAACGGCGGCCTCACTTTTAGGATCCGGGGCATTTAAATCAATAATATCGAGACTTTTAAGGATAATGGAATCGTTTTTAGTGATGGCCCACAAATCTTTTTTAAAGGCAGCCAAATCTTTTTTCAATTGACCTGCTTTTCCTTGGTCGCCGGGATGCTCGCCAGTTCCAAAGAAATTGGTAGGCATATCGTAATCGTCTTTTTTATTAACCTCAAAAGGATTTTCTGCCAAATGCTTTGCTTCGGTTTCGTCTACACCTTCCACATCCATTAAAAGGTCTAATTTAAGACGATTCAATTTCTTGAGCATTTCCTGGGTGGTTTTAGCCAAGGTATTGGCTTGTTCTTCTGCACGCTTGTACTTTTCGTCTTTGGGGTTTAACAAGACCTGATTTGAAAGCTCATTATAGGTTCCTTTGTTTTTGGAAGCCATAATTTGCTCTTGCTGCATAAGTGAAATGTTTGCCTTAACGAAGGCATCCAACACTTCTTTTGATACGTTCAAGGCCAAAAGAGCGGTTAACACGAGGTACATCATGTTAATCATTTTCTGCCTTGGACTTGCTTTACCTCCTCCCATTGTGTTTTAGCTTAACTGGTAATAAAATAAATGAGATTAGGCGCGATTCATATTCATTGCAGCCAACATGTTGCCATACACCGTATTAAGGTTGCTCAGGTTGTTGCTTAGATTATGAATTTCGGTTTTGTAACGTTTGGTATCCTCAAGAGAAGAATCCAAATTGGAAAGCAACTCTGCAATGTTGGAATAGGCTTTGGTAGAAGATTCAATGTACTCTCGGCTGCCTTGAATTTGCAATTCATAAACGCTATTCAAAACTTCCAGGTTTTTGCTAACGCGTTGAAGTTGCTCACCATAAGAAGAGCCGTCGGCGGAAGAAAGGCCGGTTAACGCGTCAGCCGCTTTAATGTAGCTGTCGGAAAGTTCGCTGACAGTGGTAGAAGCACGTTTAACATTGTTCACATAATCAGAGGTTGCAGCACCTGCATCGCCCATATCGGCAAGTTTTGAAGTTGATTCACTCAACCGACGCATACCGCTTCCCAAGCTTTCGATCAATTCCGGGCCAATTTTAGCCTCTTCCAGCATTTTATCTAATTCTTGAGAAAGACCATCGCCGCCCTTTTTCGATTTATGCGTAGAATTTTCATCGTGTTCATCACCTTCTCCACCATGCATAGCCAATTCAGGGTAAACCAAGGTCCAGTCCAATTCATGGTGGGGTGGTTCAAAAGCGGAGATGGCGAAAATAACGGCCTCAGTAGATAAACCCGCTACAATCATAACGCTTGCTCCGGGCCAGTGCATGATTTTAAACATAGCACCTAAAATTACAATGGCGGCTCCGAATCCGTAAACGAAGTTCATTACCACTTTTCCCTTTTCAGATTGAAGGAACTTATTCATCTTGTTTTTGTTGTTTTTGGTTTGGTTAAAGGTTGATTTCTCGTTCTGTATTATTCTGCATCCATTTTATCGCGTCCCATGTAGGTTTGAACACAACGGAATCCGATGTAGCTTTTTGCTGTATCTTCATATTCGTAAGCACGGGTTGAAACCTGAAGGTAAAAACCTACATCTTTCCAGCTTCCTCCACGAACCACTTTTCGCTTTAGTGCCGGGGGGTCATTGTCTTGAGTGTTGTATTTTAAATCAGGGTTCAAATCATGAGACCAGTTGTAACCGGCCTCTTCAAAAGCAACGGCGGTCCATTCAGCCACGTTGCCGGCCATGCAATACAAACCGAAATCATTGGGATTGTAGGAATCAACAGGAACGGTATGAAAACCGCCATCGTCAATGTAATTTCCGCGCATAGGCTTAAAGTTTCCTAAGAAACAACCACGGCTGTTGCGGATGTAGTTTGAACCCCAGGGATAGGTAGCCAAATCACGACCTCCGCGGGCTGCATATTCCCATTCTGCTTCAGTGGGAAGGCGAAAATCATGAACAGGGAATTCTTCCGAGGCATCCAAGAAATTGTTCATGTATTCTGTTCTCCAATTGCAAAAAGCGGTAGCCTGTTTCCAATCCACACCAACCACCGGATAATTGTCGTAGGCCGGGTGCCAAAAATACATTTTAGACATGGGTTCATTGTAGCTGTAAGAGAAGTCGGCTACCCAAACCAAGGTGTCGGGATAAATACGTACTTTTTCTTGGTGCAGAAATTGCTTGCGGTCGGCCATCGGAGTGGTGATATCGTCGGAATTTCTACGGTGCTTGTATTTGGCGGCTTCTTGAAGGTCAATCCACCAATAGGTATAAACCAGCTTATCTACATT
>Ga0214917_10002185_pt1 | contig 24259 bp, 42 predicted proteins | sample LL_1208_BB_MetaG_FD_177983 | JGI IMG/M metagenome (GOLD analysis project Ga0214917, IMG submission 177983) | Freshwater microbial communities from Lake Lanier, Atlanta, Georgia, United States - LL_1208_BB | ecosystem: Environmental > Aquatic > Freshwater > Lake | place: USA: Georgia | collected...
TATTTTTTTACCTGCGCCTTATTTATGAGTTTGCTCATTTTGCTTTCCCTTTCTTTGGTTTTGCCTCCTCAAGAAGCTTCCGGTACTGGTAAGAATCCAAGGCCTTGTAGGCGATCCTCTTAATTTCCAGAAGTTTCTCCCGTGGGTCTTTTGCCTTCAGTGCCTCATCGGCCTTTATTGCGATGAAAAGAAGGTTCCGGTAGTAGCTCTGCTTTGATGTTAATTTGGCCATAGATGGCCTCCTTTCGCTTTTAAATGGCCTTTAACGGGCATATTGCAGGAGTCGGTATGTCCGACCCTTCTCGCCGTTATGCGCCACTAGGAAGGGCAATAAACGCTTAAAGGCATTGAACCGAAAACGCTTGTCCTTCTTTCCATCCTTATCATAAAGGCGGGTCTTGAACTTTTTACCGCAGTCCGTGTAGATTTCGATGCACGACTTGAAGTATCCGCCGTCCGCTAAAATGTCGAATGCCTCCCGTAGGGTTGATTGTGGGATTGCGTTATTCATGTGACCTCCAGTGAGTCCTGCTCCGGCAACTCGGACTCTAGTTTATCTGCCTCTGCGCTTGTGTATAATCCCGTGAGATGCACTGACCGAACCAACTCACCCTCCTTGAAGCTGTGAGTGCATGAGGAGAGAACGCCCCCCTCGATTGTCACGCAAACGAATCGCCTGCCATCTTTTAGGGAAGTCCCCACATGAAAAACGCTCTCCACCCGTCCGATTTTCCCGAATGGGTCTAGGGCAGGATCTCCGACCTTCAGGGACTCGACATACTTCCGACTGGGTTTGAATTTGATGGGGTTCATTTTGTTTCTCCTTTCTTTTTAAACTGGCAGTGCGCTTGTGATTGCCTCTTCGAGCAGTTTTTCCGCATGCGCCGTGCAACCGCAGGCATTAGGATCGATCCCAAAGACTCCGTAGAGAAGCTCCCGAACCCGCAGGAATCCGCACTTGGCGATGGGTTGCTTCTCTCCGGTGATCGCCCAGACCAGATTTTGCCGGAGATACTTGGTCTGCGCTCCGTATAAGTTGAATACCTGACTAGGCCGGATGCCTAGCTGTTTGAGTGCCTGAATGGTGCGTTCTTTTTTGTTCATGTTTTTTCCTTTCTGGGTTAGGCGTTGTATCCGTACTTCTGTTGATAATTTCGCAGTGCCTCAAGCGCATTGAGGAAGGATTTGTAATTGTATTCTAAGTTCCATTTGGTTGTCTCAAAAATGTTTTTATCTACATCGCTGGACAATCCATTAAAGTTAGCCAAAGACGCATGGTAATTTGCCCTCGCAACTTTCAATCTAAGATAAACACTTTTTTCTGCTTTCACTTTTTTTCCTCCTTGGTTGGTTGTTGTCTCATTCATTACTGCGCTACTCTACTACATCCTAACCAGCTTGGCAAGCATTATTTTTAGGCTTGGGTGCGCCCCAGATAAGACCCTCGAAATCCGGCAGTCTCCGGACGGCAATCCGCTTCAGTAGCTCTAGGTACTGGTACGGCAGGCTGTTCTCCCAGCTTGGGGAGTCCGAGGACTGATATTCCAAGCAGGCGCAGGATTTGTAAACCTGCAACGGATCGAAGTCGAATTCCGCTTGCAGATAAAGATCCCCGAATGCCGGAGCGGAGAATCTTTTCCCCACTGCCTCGCTCACCGATTTTGCATTCTCATCCCATAGCCTCTGGCCAAGATCAACCGGATTTGTTCTCGGCCTCAGGAACCCCCGAAGGATTCCGTCCGTGTCGATCTCCTGCGCCTTGACCAGATAGGCTATATGGTTTGCGTCAACTAGGTAGATTGTTGGATCATTCATCGCTGGCCTCCTTTAATCAATGACCCCAAGAGGAATGGTGAGTCCCGCCTTCGTGCCTGTGAAGATGCCCGAAGCTGGGAGATTTAATCGAATGATCGATTTTCCCGTTGTACGAGCGAACCACAAGATTGACCCTGTGGATCTCGTCTTTGACGAATTTATCCTTAACTGGGGCAACCTCCTCCGAACACCAGCTAGTGCTACGAACTGATTTGTATCCGATTTTCTGAATTTTCAGACTGCGGTTCTTAACCTCTACGACCTGATAAAAGTCAATATTGGTTTGATCGTAGCCCCAGCTTCCGTAAAGAATGTCGCCAACCTTGTAGGGATTGACGAACTCTTCCCGTGCCTTGGCGTTTTCAGCCAACCGATCCTGCTTTGCTTTTAGCTTCAGGTCGATTTTGGCTTTGATCGTGGCCACATAGGCCTCTACGGCCTCGATGTTGTGAGCAGTGGCTCGGAAGTCGTTATAGCCCCTGTGCCGACTGGGGTACTTTTGTCGAAGGGTATAGCTTTGAGGGGTGGTGTGATAGATTGCGTAGTATGTTCCGTTTCTAGGTGAATCAATTTGATGCACCCTGATATGGTGATTTTGGTAAACTTCGTGGCTGATTTCATTGGTTTGGATTTGGTTGTTCATGGTTTGGTTTCCTCTCTTTCTGCTGGCACTCTACTAAATTCTAACCCGCTTGGCAAGCATTATTTTTAGCCCGTGTGAACTGGCCTGTTTTACTTGTTTTCTATGACCCAGACCCGTGCGTACCGATGGCTGTTTGCGAAGGCCTCGGCGCACTTTTTTTGCATAAAGAAAATATCGACCACTGGGAGTTTCCCTCCGGAAGCCTTTTTCGAGATCACCGCCGTTCCGGTGTCGTGAACTTTCCTGATCCCGATTCCCTCGATATAAATCTTCGACCCGTAGGGAAAGATCCTCGGATCTACCGCAACAGAGACCCCTTCTTTCAGGGTATAGCCGGATGACGATTTGAGCCGTCTAGTCCAGTAGTCCTCGTTCCTGTGGTAGGTTGTAAGCCGAACTTTTATCGGCTTGGACTGCGGTGGAATGAAAAGATCCTCATCCGCCTTAAGATTTCCGGTTGCCGGAAAGGCTATGGAAAACATGGCCACCATAATACATGATATTAAAATTTTCATAAAAAATGAGGCCTGATGACATAAATCAGATGCCAAATTAAGACTGCTTTTTCTTTCTCTTCTTTAACATGTCAACCGCATTTTTTAGTGCCAAGTTGAAGACCCAATTGACCACATGAACCCTGTCCTTGTGAATGTTGGCTACCCCGTATTCGTACATCTCCTGTTCAATTTCGTCCGGCATATCCACATCGATATCGCACATTTTCACTTCCCGTTCCCGTAGAATTTTGATAGCTGGGAGATTTTTCGCATCAGACTTTTTGATGGTACGGACTGCCCAATCTTTCCTGACCATTTCGAGGGGGTCGGCTGGTGCTTTTGTCCATGCCCCTGAGCCTTTTTTGACTCTCTGGATTGCCTTCTTAATCTCTCTCGATTTGGCTTCAATTCTCTTCTTCGATTGGTTCTTCATTTGGCAGGTCTCCGTATGAGTTGATTCTTTTGTATGCCTTGGTGGCTGGTTTGCAAATAAATTCAGGATCTACCTGCTCTCCATCCTCTGTTTTTGCTTCTAAAACCCGCACTATCCCGTTTTGACAGGCAAGCCTTGCGAAGTACCTAGTCCCGTTCTCCCTGAACCAAATTGTCGTGGTCATCTTAAAACAAGATACCCCTTTGCGTATGCCTCCTTGGGATTCCGGTGGATCCAGTTGTGGCATGCCATGCAAACCGACATAAAAAACTCCGTGTCATTTAGCCTATCTTGGAACCTTCCCCGTTTGTGGTGGATCTGTGTGGCTTTCTGACCGCATATCTCACAGGCTGAATTTTTGGACAAGTAGTCCTTCCTGAATTCAGAATAAATCTTGTTCTGCTTGGATCGCTTCTTTGATATGGGTCGAAGCCTTCCTCCCCTCTTCATTGGGGTTTTGCGCCTGAGTGGTGATCGTTTCATTCCGTCATGGAAAGGATAACGCAGGTAAGCGTGAATCCGGCAAGGATCACAATTAGGCACTCATTCATTGTCTTCAGGTTCTTTCCATATTTCGCAGTTCTTGTCGAAGAAAACAGACCAACCCATAAGCTTATGGTATATCCATCCTCCGAGCGAAAATCTTGCCAGAAAGCTTCTGGAAACAATATCTCCAGCCCCGTATAAAATCAGAGACACAAGATGGCTCATTTGGCCTTCTTTGCCGTTTGCCGAAAGTACCTCATCCATTCCTCGGATTTTTCCTTTGCCGTCTTTTCATCGTCAAAATCAAACCCGCCGTCAGGAGCAATACCGCCAAAATAAAACCTTGGCCCAAGAGGGCCAAGGCCGTATGGAGTTTCGATCCACAAGCTCCAGCATCCCACATCACTTGCATGCGGGAATACCTTATAGTTTGTTATAAATTTCAACAATTGGCTCAAGATCCTTTTTGATAAGCTTTTTTCGGTCTTCAGACCATTGGTCAATCGGGGTCTTTCTGCTCTCAGTTTTAAGCCATCGAATGCCCTCCTGAGTCCACGACATAAGGTTGAATGATTTTGTTCCGATCTCCTCGTCATCATTCTGGTATTCGGCCATCGACTTCCTCATGTTGATCCGAAGTTCCGATACTGCCCATTCGTTATCCAACGCCTTGTTAAGCCATTTCTTTTGATCTGCCACGGGCAATGCGGCCACCTCCCGATGGTGCGACCAAGAGAGACCGCTGATCCGGTTCTGTGCCGGAACCTTTGAGGAAACGAAGTTGCAGGCTTTTAAATAATCCTGCCGATGCTTCGTCACCGCCTCTGCTTGGGAATACTTCTGGCCGTATGTATGCTCCCCGAAAACCAACCAGTCCCCGATCCACCAGTTTAAGGATGACTCCATTCCTGTTAGGAGCCGTCCGGCATCCAGCCACTCCTCGATGGTATGCTTGCCCTCAATGACAAGCTCCATCGCCTTAAATTTGAATCCCTCCAGTGTGATTTGCATTGGTTTGATTGGTTCGATTTGTTTATTTTTGCTCATTTTTTATTTTCCTATGGTTTGCTAGCCTGTAAGATTCCCGTGACATTTGACTTTTCATAAGCCTTGGAGGCGGTAGGTCAAGCTTTTCGCACAACTGGACAAGCTGTTTGTCTAGTGCCTGTTTTGAGACCCCGTACTTTTTCGCAAGATCCGTAAGAGTGATTCCCTGACGAATTCGGATGCCCGTGACGCAAGCGTAGAGATCCGCCGTCCGTCTCGGATTGGGGGAGTCCACAATGTTACTAATGACTTGGGCAATCGCTTCCCAGATTCTTTCGGAGAGTTGCCCTTCAACATAGTTGGTAAGGCACTCCTGCACCGAAAGAGATTTATCGGTTGAAGAAATTGCTGACAGGTAAATCTTCTCGACAACTTTGCGAAATTCCGAAATGGAGTTTGGCAAAGGGTCATTATAAGACGATATTGCCTCACGAATTAAGTCCTCCAGTGAATCTATGCCTTCTGATGGATCGTCATAGTAGCTCGCACTGGGCGATTCTGCCGGATCTTCCATAGGGTCTGGTTAAATACATCATGTAGTTTGATAGTCCATATATTTTGTGTTGAACCTTGATTTTAGGCCTTGGAAATCGTGCAGGCACTCATGGGGTACAAAATAGCATGGTGGCGGAAATGCGTGGTAAAACTGCTTGTTTTTGCCTTCTTGAGCCGTTATCCAGCCCTTAATTTCGTACTCTGGGCATTTGCCCGTAACGCTGACAATAACCCCAGAGTCGTCTGGCCGTATCTTAAGATCCTTCCGTGCCGACCACCTTACCTCGATGTTTGTGTCCACGATATCCGGAACATGGAAAGTATTCACTCCGAAGCCCCAGTAGATCCCCAAGGCCTTCGCAACGGCAAGTTCGGCATGCGCCGACTCTATGTGGATTCCCCAAAATTGTCCGGCGCATTGCTCAGGAAATCTGGATTTCCTCCCGTTGAAAGATGCTTCTGCGTTCCTACGCATTCCAATGTATCCGGCAACCAAAACCTCATTAGCTGTAAGCCTAACTTTCAATTGTATGGACTCCCAGCGTCCTCCCAAGCGTACCTGTCCTTGAACCCCATCCTTTTCCAAGCCGGATCAGAGGCGCAGGATGATTTTGCCTGTAATTTTTTAGCCGTTGGAATCGTTATTGTTCCCTCAACTTTGTTTAGCCAATTTGTGATGAATCGAAGCGTCATTCGCCTGTTAGGCTTTGTGGCCAACCAAGCCCTCATTTTTCTTAGCTCGTCATCGACCATGACCCCTCTTTTTCTATGTTCGTCCAGAACTAGCTGAAGCTTGTCCTGATCCGTTCTGGGTGGCTCTACGCTACTTGTATCAACCTGTTTTATATTATTACTAATACTATTGCTATTGCTACACACATCGTTTGGACAATACTTAGACACTAAGTCATCTAAACGACTATCAGCCTTAGACTTGCGCCAGTCTGCCTTTTTTGACTCCTCCCGAACCATGCGTCTTGAGAATACAACCCCGTCTTGTGTCCGTGTATAAACCCCAGCTTCGACTAGCTCTCGGTCAAGTGCCGTAACCTCATCAGTAGTCAGATGGAGCTTGCGCTGGATCTGTTCCCTAGTGATGGGGCTAGAGTCTGCGTTGAGCAAGTAGCCTCGCCTCGGACTGGAGTGCATGATTAGAAGAAGTTCGAACCAAAATCCCCGTGCCGAAATCGACAAGTGATGGGTGTCCATTGCCCAGTCGGACGGGAAAAATTTTAAGTAAGGTAATTTCAATTTAAATTTGGATAATAGTTGTTGCTCCATTGCCAGTAGGCCAAGAGTCCCAGAAAGGCTGGAACTGCATTCTCGACCTCCGCTTTTTCCCACTTGTGAAAATGGATATCCGGCTTGTCTCCGGAGTTGAAAAGAAGATTCCCACATTCCACATCTTCTCCCAAGGCGAGTCGGTAGGCGGACAACTGAAGCACATGGCTATCGTAAGGCTTCATTTTGCCGTTCTTGGGAGACATGGTTTTCAGATCCAATAGGGTCAACTGCCCCTTCTTGGTTCCATCCTTAATCCGGCATAGTGTGTCGAACCTTCCGGCGAATCCTCGCCTCTTATCGACTACGACATGTTCAGATTTTTCGATCTTCAAAATGTTCTCCGATTTCCATGTTTCCAGAATTTCGCATCGTTCCTTATCAATCGGATCTAGCTCGGCAAGATTTATTTTTTCCAGATTCTCCCAAAGGCCGTGGATATGTGTACCCTTGGCCATCGCATCTTTTGAGTGCGCCTCCGAATCCTCATTTGCCCGTTCGATAAACTCCGAATCAGTCTCCCCGATGTTTCTTTCCAGAGTCATCAGGGCAAGGCCGAATTGCTCCCGCTTATAAACCTCGATCCCAAAGTTCCGGACGCATGATGATATGGTGGTGACGGAGGGAAAGGCGTTCACCTTTCGTGCCATCCTTAACCCTCCGTCCACCGGATTCCCACTGGCATCGTAAAAATGCCCGAAGCCCTGTTTTGGCGATACTACGAGAATAGCCACCTCTAGGCCTCGTCAACATCCGTGGCGGCCAAGTCCAAGGCTTCTCGAAGCTTGGTGTCCTGTTCGCTTATCTTGCCGTTGTAAGGGCGAGGCTCCCACTTGGTAATGTACCAAGACAGGCTTTTGGGGTCTAAAGTGCCTAATTTATGCCCTTTGTTCTTGCCGAAGTGGATCTGTACCCCTCGCCAGTCAGAGTCGCTTGTAGGGGCATTTCCGTTCGATTTTTCGGCATTTCCGTAGGTAGTGTGACTCGATTCAGCCGGAACTGCCTCCTCGAATGGGATTTCAGCCCTTTGGACAGGCTTTTCCTGATAGGCCTGCCGTTGGGTTACTCTGCCCATTGCCGACTCGCCATCATCGTCCTCCTCGGTTGTAAGCCCGACCATTGCGGATAGGGCATAACGCCGTGCGTAGGTCAATGCTGAACCGATTGCCTGCGGATCGCTCTTTACCGGATTTACCGACAAGTATCCCCGTAGCCACTGGCCTGATGAGTGGTAGAGCGTAGTTACCAGAACGATCTTACCATCAATCAGGGTCGTGGACTGGCTTGGTACAAGGTCACTTGAAATCAGTGCGCCCTTGCAGGCCTCCACAACCGCACCCAAGTCTGCATACTTGGAATGGAAAAATGGGTTCTCTGCATGCTTCTTTGCCGTTTTGATCTTATCCCAAGCCTGAATTAAGGCCTTAGAAACAAGGTCAACCTTTTCGGACTGAAGCAAAAGCTCTCGATCTAGATTATCACTCATGCCTTTCTCCTGTTCTTGCGGTAATTGTCCCATCGTAGTTTTGCATTCCTCCGGTTAGCCAAGGTTTTTTTGTCGGATTTTTGCTTTCCGCCCCTCGCCCCGATGGATGCCATATAGTCACGAACTGCTTCGCTGATTTTCATAGTCCTCCTTTATGCCGAGCCGTTTTGGGTTTGGCAATCTTGTTTTTCAAGATTTTCAACCGCCCGTGTGGCCTCGACAACTGCTTTCACGACCATCTTCTCTCCGTTATGGATGGCGTTGGCAACATTTATGAACTGCTCCCGAAGAAGCTTGTTTTCCTTTTTCAACTTTGCGTTTTCTTCCATAAGGTTGAATTCGAATTGTTCCGCCTCGAATCTCATTTGATACCTCCTTGTTTTGATTTTGTAAGGCACTTCAGTTCGTCAAGAATCTCAAAGAGTCTCCCGTAGTCCGGATCGGATTCGTGAAGGTTCTCCCATTGCTTAACGGCTGAGTACCATGATGCGTTAACTGCCCAAATTAAATTCTGGATGACTTGTCTCCCGCTTTGGCGGGTACGGATTTCCAACCCGTTCCCTTGTATGGAATGATCCGAAGTCATAACCCGCATAAAATGCGAGACCATCCTTTGTTTTGATTTGTTCTTCTGTCTGGTCAAGTTCATATTGCAAATCTCCAAACCTCCTTCCTATGTAGTAACCGAGTGCGAATGCCTGCCGTTCCTCCTCAGGAGTTCGTAGGCAATCAAAGCCAGTCCCGATCTTTGCCGGAACATAGGGGTGCTTATTCGCATTTTTCTTCTGCTCTTTCATGGGTGTATTCGAATACCTCCCTGCTTATGGTTTCCAGCATTTCGTCCGATGGGGTAATGTCCTTTCCGGTTGAGTCAGACACTTCCAGTTTATCCAAAGTCATTTCGGATGATTCAGAATTCCATTCAATTCTGGAATCGTATTCCCGATGCCCCCAGAATTCATAACTTCCGATGCCGTTGTCGTTTTTGTAAACCACATGACATGCGATGCCGGAAGAGTAGAACTTCTGGCCGTCATGCTCAAAGCCTACTGAGTCGAACGGGATTTCCTGCTCTTCACACTCAAGATAGCTCATTATTTTTTACCCTCTTCATCTTTCCCCCATACTTCTATGGGCAGGCCTGCCCCTACATAGGCAACCTGAATTTCGGATTTTGTTTTTTCATCCTTTGCGTATAGGGCAAAACCCCCGCAAGGAAGCTTTTCCTTTTTGGTATATTTCATTTTTTGGTGCTAGCTCTGGGATGCCGTTTGGCAAGGAATATTTTTTGGCTTGGATAGGCTCCAGATCTTTTTTCCCTCCTGCCATCCGGTTAGGAGTTTATATTCATAAAACAAGCCCCCGTAGATCACCTCGGATTTTCCGGTGTATTCCGCCCGATCCCCCTTCCAGTAGATTTGATTTTCTTTTAGCTTGTTCATTTCTGCTCCTCCTTTGTGAAAAGATGGCCGTAGGTTGCCCGAAGATTTTCGACCTCGGCATTCCGAGCATCGGTATTTTTTTTGGTGGTTGAACTGGCAATATAATTGAATAAGGCCTCAACCTGCCGTTCAGAAAGATCCTCGCCGGAAACAAGCCGTGCATGCAGGGATTCAGAGAACGGCTTTTCATCCTTTTCAACAAAACTAACCCCGTAAAGCCAGTCCTGACCTAGCTCAAGAATCTGCTTGAACAACTCTGGGTTCTTGCGGACGAAGCCATAATAATGACCCTGCGCCGTTTTCTCAATCCTGTGGTAGTAGTAGGCAACCGCAGAGAGTTCCTGAAGAAGCGGGATGCGCTCTTGGATTTTGTCTTGGAAGTAATCCGCAGTGTTTCTACGACTCTCCTCCCGACACTTTAGCTCGTCTGCGATAAGTGCCTTGGCAAGTTCAATAGTCTTTTTGTATTTTGTGTAGTTGCCAAGATTTTCGCAGGCAAAAAGAAGATATCCCTTGTCGGCCTCAAGAACTTCTTGGATCGACTTTCCGGCATACTTCCCGTGCTGAAAGATTGACCAATCCTTGTCATCTCCTCTGGTGATTTTCTCTAGGTCAAAATCGATGTCCAGATTTGCGGAATGACCAAGAGATCCAAGGATTTCCCGTGCCTTGGCAATCGAAGTTTCCCTGTCGGCGGTAAGAGTTGAAACATGCTGGTCACGATCAACCGACTGATTCCGGCCAAGGGATTCCGTAAAGGAGTGGCGCAGGGTGTAAAGCTTGTTCAGGCTTCCGGAACTGATGTAATACCTGTTTTTCATGGTGCTACCCTACCCCATTCGAACCTGCTTGGCAAGCATTATTTTGTGGTGTGAAATGAAAAGCCACCGCACAAGTTCCATGCCGTAGCAATCCTGAATAGGGGGCAAAATAAATAAGCCTTCCATCCTTACCCGTGAAAGACCCAGATCTATGAAGGATGTACGGGGTCTGTTTTTTTGTAGCCGTGCAATAGAACCAAAATCCGCCGGATTCTTTGTCTGCGGTTTTTACGGCACGATCTAGGTTGTAGTCGTAAATGCTTTTTGCAATCTGCTCGTGGAATCTCATTGCGTAACCACCCTATACCATACCAGCCCGCTTGGCAAGCACTATTTTTGACCCTTGCGTACCCCCTTAATTCCAGCACCTTCCCCGTATGGCTTCAGCCCTCGAAAAGAAGTTTGCCCTCTACTGGAGGATGTTTAATGGCCCATCCTTGGAGACCGAGTACCAGTTCTGCCCAGACCGAAAGTTCAGGGCGGATTTTGCCTCAATCGACAACAAGCTTCTCTTTGAGGTTGAGGGAGGCCAGTGGGTGATGGGCAGACATCAGCGGGGAGCCGGATACGCCAAGGATGCCGAAAAATACAACATTGCCACCGCTCTTGGCTGGAGGGTTTTCCGTGTGACATCCTCCATGCTAACCCCGTCTTATGTGGAGGATCTTATCAGGATTGCTAGGAACCTTTCCCCTTCGAAGTCTTTTTATTCGGTTCGTAAATAAGCCTGTAATGTTCCGTTGGCCGGACAAGCCCAGTCCCGTGCTTTGATATAACCTTGAATTTTCTCTTTTCCACAAGCCCGTCCTTTATCATTATGCGAAGAAATTTTGAGGCCTGTCCGAATTTTATGTTCATCTGCCTGCCAACCTCCTCCGAGGTAAGCCAGCCTTCAGGTATTTCGTCCGTCTGTTTTTGGAGGACAACCTGTAATGCTTTTATCCAAGGCGTATTACCGCCCCTCTTGAGGCTCATACTGATTTAAAATCGGTTGATACTATCCACTCGCCCGACATCTTTCTTGCTTGATGCACAATGAATCCTCCGTTGTTTAGGAGCAATCCATACACAAATCCGTTTTCTTGTGCAAGGGAAGAAATCACTGCCCGATTGTATTCGTAATCCAGCCTGCATAGGCATCCGGCAATCCATCCCTGCTTGGGGGTAAGCCCCTCAATGGTGGCCTGCTGGATGGTATGGCAATGCCCCATAATCACATTTTCTCCGTAGCCCTGAAGGGTTTTGCGTAATGCGTAAGCCCCGTGAGCATAGCCGTGAATAAATAAAAGCCTTCCCTCCTTATGGACTCCCTTGCGCTTGTCGTAGGGATACAGGATCGTTCCCTGCCGTTTGCAGAGTTCTTCAAGATCCTGAACACCTTTCTGTGCCGCATCCCGCTTCAGTCCGTCTTCCGCATTATTATCCGCCAAGTCCCATAACCTCTCGCAGTGATTCCCCCGAAGCCAGATATTCGGCCTCCAGTCTTTCAGAAACTCCGTACCGATGGCCACATCGTCCGCAAGGCTTTCCGCCTTTTCTGCGTTTCCGGCCTTCTTCCGGAGAGATCTGAAATCGAACAGATCCCCGCCGAAAATCTTTATGTCCGGCTTAAAGAATTTGGTAAATTCGTATAGCTTGGATACGGCCTCCTTGTCGGCCATGTCTCCGTGCAGATCAAACGAAGCAATGAATTTTCTGTGCTTCAAGACTTTGTATTTGTTTTTATGTCAACAACTTCAGTATCTCTCTTCGCAGTGCAGTCAATCCACAACTCCTATCCTTTGCCATCTTTGCAAGCTTTTTGGCCCTGTCGGCAAAGGTTATATAGTAATTGGCCAGATCGATAATCTCCTCAAGAATTTCGTTCACCAAAGGTTTTTCCTCGATTTTGTCCCCATACTTCCGGAAGCCCCTGATAAACTTTTCCTCCATCATGGCCTTCATTGCTGAAGAAAGCTTTTTCGAATAAAGAACCCTACTCCGAGGTATCATCGTGGATTTATGCCTCGCCCCCCGACTTTCCTTGTTTTGATTGGGGTGTCCTTGGCATGTGGGATCTCCACATTTTGCTTCTTTTCCGGAGAATTTAGATCCCTCCAGCTTTTGTAATTCCCGTCCTCCAGATGTGGTGTCTCCCATGATATTGCCCTTAGATTGTGCCGTTTGGCGATTTCCTGCGCTTTTTTATAGGTTTTAGTGTCATCCCACTCGGCTTTGCCGTTGTTGAATGGAACATAGTCGATTGCCCGTCCGTAGTTGTGAAAGCTTTGTCCGCCTCTTGCATTTGTTACGACCCTACCAGCATCGCTCCGGCCTTGTCGATAAAGCTTTTCCTGATCCTCAAAAGACCTATAACCGCAATAGATTAAAAGCTGTATCCCGTTGTCAATACATGCCTCGTACCAGTCCTTTACCCGTTTCGCAAAATCGGGAACTAGCGTTTCAATTATCTTGTAACTTCTCTCCTGATGGGTCACTTATTTCGCTCCAGTTCCAGTTGGTACTGAAGCTCGTTTATTGTGTGAAGCGCATCTCCAGCCCAGCCCTGCACATTCTTTCCGGATTGCATTACATCCTTAAAGCGATAGTCGTTTGTAAGGAATGTGACAGAATCGGATGGGAGAGTCGTTCCGGTGCTAGCGCACCCACCAAGGCAAACCATCCCGACCAGAAAAAATCCCATCAATACGCTTCTTATTTTCGTCACGCCTGTTTTTGGCCTCCTTGTCACGAATATCCTTGGGTGTCGGGAGGAGCCTTACGATCAGGTCAATGATCGCCCCAAGGAGCCGGAGCATTAGTCTTTAATCTGAAGACCAATCGCCTTCAGGAAATTAACCACCTTCTCCAAGATGCTGTCATCGGCAGGAGTGGGGGTCAGTTTGACGATAATCCGTGCCAGTACGATAACCGCACCGACAATGGCCATGATATTAGTGAAGTTTTCGGTAATCCAGTTCATGCTATATGTATAGTGTCAAAGCGGTTTTGCTATTCGTTGAAGTTTATATACTTGCGTGGCCTCCACCGCAAATGCCCCTCACATTCCCCGTCTAGCTCATGGTATGCCTCATGGATCTCTATTTCATCCGTCCGCTTCCCGTCCTGACCGACCTTGCGCTTAACATGGTGGCAAACAACATGAGGAATCACGCACATCCTGATCCCTGCCGGATGCCATCGGTTCCAGCACAAGAAGAGATCCTGCGTCCCCTTTAGCTCGTAACCCTCGAAAGTGGCAAGAGAAAGTGCCTTCTTGTTTAGCATGGTGCATCCAAGCCCAACCCAGTCCGTAGGTAATATCGCTCCACGGCCAATAGCCGGATAGGCGGAATCCATCCATCCACGCTTTTTCCATCCCTTTGACTGAAGCTCAAAAATATTGCCCTTGGGCGGACACTTTTTGATCTCATCCTGAATCTTTGCCCACTCTTGTTCCTGCTCCTTGGTCGGTAGCTTTTTGGATTCTGTCAGTTTATCCATGTCTTTTTTTCTTTTCTCAATCCTCTTTTTCAGATCTTCCGGTATGTCCCGCTCGTCTTCCGTTGCGTCCTCGCAGATCTGGTTCCTTGGGGTTCCTCTGCCCCCCAAGAATTGCCCGTTGGGATAGGTTATCATCCCGATCCCATAGTACCCGTCATCGAATTCCAAGGCCTGCTTTAAAACATTTAGGGCATTTGGCGGGACAAGGACATCGCTCTCAATCGACCAAAACATGTCCGCTCCAAGCTCCCTAGCCTTGGCAAATGCCTTTTGCTGGATCTTGGCGATGATAAGCTGGGCATCGTCCTTGTAGCATTCGTGTTTATCCGTATCAAAGTCGGATGTGACATGAACCGATGCCCACTTTGTATGGATTAGCCGTCCCGATATCCTGCTGTATTTCTCCTTGCACTCATCGCTCTGATCCGTTGAAACAATTAGCACTCCGGAAGAACCATAAATCGAAGAGCAGAAATGCTCAAGCCAAGAATCAACCGAATAGCACCATCCTTTAGTAAAAAAGGTTCCTGCCGTTATCACTATTTTTTTGTATGCCGTTAAAAGTGCATTGCAACATTATTCTTCTCCATAAGAATAAAATGCCTGAATTGGAAGATCAAGCAGTACGGCTGGGTCTCCAGACTGCGCTTTTGTGTATATTGTGAACAGGGAGAATAGGTTGTCTGCATATGGAGAGGATGCGATCATTCCCTCTGCGCTCACTGGCTTGCTGTATGTTGTCGTGATAAAAGAAACGGATGAGGAGTTTTCCTTAAAATAAGCCCCGTTGGCAAAATAATTTGCCTGCCCCATTTGCCCGTATGTGTTCAATATATCTGGCGCAAATATCGATACGACTGGGTACATGGAAAAATATTGCTCGCTAGACTCAAGCAATGCATAGCTGTCAAAATCTACGATAGTATCATATGTTGTCGCCAGTGTTCCCGTTGAATTCTCATAGCTTACCGCAAATGTTCTGGTTGATGATGTCGTTCCATATGAAAGTGTCTGTGATATGGATGTGCCAAGCGAGTCTGAAGATACGGACTGATTTATCATAAAATCTGTTATCGTGGTAGAAATCGGATCGAATGGAACTCTTACATTGCAGTCTTCAAATTTAAAAAATGTTGGAGATCCATCGCCCCTTATTGCCTTACAAGAGAAATTATATATTCCTGCAAATGTATTAATATTTAAATACCAATAGGCTGTTTCGTCTGTTATATTTTTAACGAAATTACCGATCAGTGTCTTCTGCGATGAGAATGATGATATCTGAACCGGACTTCTTACTGCCGTTGTAAGGCAATTTGATATAAATCTGCTATATGCATATTCCGTAAGAGTGCTGTTTTGATTCAAAAATATATTGGAAACGCTTAAAAATGTAGATGTGGTATTTATTGTATAGCTTTTTGTGTATATTATGTAGCTAATGATATTGCAGGAAATATCCGATATTGTGGTTGTGGTTGATACTATGTCGGTAAAGGAATTTGAGTATGCGCTGTTTGGGCTTCCGATGGTATCCCAAGTTGCATAATTTGTGTACCCGATGCTTGTCGAGGTTACAGAATAACTATTGTATGAATATGAATACTGATCGCTTGGATACAAAAATCCGAATGTTGAGCTATTGTAATTAAAGGTTACATTCAAATATGATGTTAGCGATGTTGTTTGCGATATCTCGGAGACCCCATTTACAGAGAGTGATATTGTTGTTTCAACCGATGTATTCACAGAAGACCCGACAGGTTGTGCAAAATTCTGGAATGAGAATGATGCGGATATTGTTTCGTTTAGAAGCGAGTTATAGTTGCTAATAAGATAACTGGATCCAGTCGATAGGAATACCCTCATGTTTGGCTGTCCGTACCTGCTGTCCGTATTTGGCTGTATTGGCCTGAAATATTGTATTCCGTAACTATGAGACATGTTTACTGGGGCAACATAAAATAGAAAATCCTGAACTCTGGTAGATGTAAATGTTCCTGTGGATGTCCCGTATGAAGTATATTCCTTGGTAAGTTCTAGATATGTCGCCGTCTCCGTTTGCGTTGAAAAAGCAAAACTGCTTGTTTTTGTTATTGATAATTCAGGAAAATATTCATATGTATCGGAAAAGGAAAATGTTGAATATATCTGCTCACGGGATGTCCCGTAAATTCCGGAAGATGTACCGGATAATGACCCAGATGAAGCTCCGGAAGTATTCAGAGTTCCATTATTTGTTTGAGAATAGTGATTATAGGAAGAAGAGTTTGTGGTATGTATTGCCACTAGGTATGGAAAATCCGATGTTGATACGAATGAATTGGTTGCCTTTGTAAATGTTGATCCTGATGATGTCTGCCCGTATGAATATGTTCCATCAAAAAATGAGTAAAAAGAAGATGAGGAACTGGAATAAGTTATGCTTTTTCCTGATATAGATGTAAAATAATTATACGCACCAGATTGATTGGTTAACGATGATGCGTAGCCATTTCTCTGAGATTCATACCCAGTGCTAGACGATGAATAGTTCGTTGGGCATGATGTGGTATAGGAAGATGCGCTGGTCGTGCCAGAAACAATTCCCCCAACGGCGGTGCTTGAGTATGAATTTGTTGCGCTTACCTGAATGCTATTTGCTGATTCAGATATTAATACGCTTGTCTGATAATAGGAGAAGGCCACCTAGAAAACCCATTGGTAGTATTGACTATAATTCCTTTGGCCAGCGGTATATGTTGGAAGATCAACCTGAACAGATGGGGATACCCTAGCGACTATATTCCCACATGGTATTGCCTTAAAAACGGATGATCCGGATATTCCGGCAACCAATACGCCAAATGTTGTCGGGGCGACATCAATTGTTGCAAGAGGTGGTACTGGTATATTATTTTCGATAGACCAAGATGCGGATGTAACATTCTTCCCGTTCGACTGGCAGTTTATGACAACATACTTTTTGCCCGATGTGCTGGTATTTATAGTGTCAAAATTATTGGAAGGCATAAGCCCGTTTATGGTTCCAAGGGCAAGCGTGACATCAATACCGCTAGTAACCTCTGTTACGGATACATCGAATGGACACACCTCCGCAGTCTGCTGTCCTGCCCTTGTGGTAGGCTTGATTGTAAGGGTTGTTCCTCCTGCATTTCTGCTGAAACTATACCCAACACCAGACTGAATCTGGCACTCCCTTATTGAGTCAATAAGGTTGTTAATCATATCAGCCGTAAGTGACTGATTTTTTTGGACTCTTTTCGGTAGCATATATTTAGCTTGTTGACGGAGCGGATGTGGCATCTCCGTATATATATGTGTTCCATCCCTTCTTGTCGGATGATCTAAAATCGTGGCTTACTTCGAATGTTTGACCACGCTGTGTATATTGAATAGATGTGCATAGCCAAGTTGCCCCAGTTGTGGATGCTGGAAAATCTGAGGACGGGGTAATAATCCTACCAACTGCACTAAGGTCTGGGGTGGTTGTTGTGGTAAATGATCTCCTATATGTTATGTTTGGATTTAAATATGATGTTACACCAAATAATTTATTTTGTGCATTTTTATTAAAGTAAAGAAATTTTCCGTTTTCATCAAAAACAGCACCTCCGGTAGTTGAATTTACCGCCTGCCCCTCTGTTAGCGCACCTCCGGAAAGATTAACTATGCTTTGCCTCCCGTCATTTCCAACCAGAAAGTTATAATTTGTCTCGATTGGTTCCTCTCCGGTGCTATTTGTTGCGTTCTGCTGTAATGTCCTTGTGGTGCTTTGTCCCTGAAATGTTTCTGTAATTTCCTTGAAGTTCCCTGAGCCACTAACAACATTGACGGAGACCATCCTTAGGGTCTCTCCACCTATCGATATTGTTTTTGTAAGTGATGGTGTTGGGAGCGATGCAGATGGCCTTGTAAGCGTTTTTTGAGTGTATGTCGCAAGCCCGTCCTTGTCCTCTTCATAGGTGGACTCGGTTATTAGCGCAGTTCCAGAATATCCGATATATGTAGCACTCATGCCGTATAATATATTGCGCCGTTCCAGCCATTAGGCCCACTGGAAATATAGTCTTCCGTCACCTGATATTGTCCAGAATTTGTTATTTGATTGCCGTTATTTTCCCACGAAACTCCGGATAAAATCCAATTCCTTCCGGAACCAATTACCGGAGGATTTCCCGCTGGAGTATTAAAGATAAATGCCACCTTACTGCCTATTGTCGGAACAGATGTTATTGAATATGTCCTTTTATATGAAACTCTTGGGCTAAGAAAACTTTGAACTCCAAAAAATCCGTTTACTGCATTTTTACTGAACTCAACAAAAGCTCCGTCAGAATTGAATACAGCACCGCCAATTGCACCAGATCCTTCCGTTATTGCCCCTCCGCAGGCCTCTACTATGGATAAAAGCCATATTCCGGTAGGAGCAGTAAATGCAGGATGGCTTGCTATTGGTTCCTCGGATGTTGACGCTGAAACCTCATAAACATTCGGCGTTGTTATATCTGCACCAGTGTATGTTTCAGTAATCGTGGCTAATGAATCTTTTTTCGAGATACTAAAATTAGTAAGTGAAAGAGTGTTTCCATCCCTGTTTAATAATGCACCTATTGTTGGGGTGACAACATTTGCAATCTCAAAAACCCTAGTTCTTACATATTGGTAAGCACCCTCATTTGTCTGGTTTGTTGATTCGGATGTTAATACTGGGAATGTTCCCCTGAATGTTGGTGCTGGCATTGAATTATGCTAGGACTGCGTATCCAAATCCGCCAGCCATAGCACCTCCCTGTGTTTCAGATCTCTTCTTTTGATCTTCCATTAGGGCAACCATTCTTTCCTGAAGGACTACCTGTTTATCAGAATTTCTTAACATCGGATCACCTCCAAATGCCCCACCCCCACCACCAATCTTTTGAAGTGATGATATTGCATTTTCTGCTTGCCTAGATTTTTCTGCTATTTTTGATTCTGGAGGGGCAAGACTTGTTCCTTCTTCAATCGATGCCCCAGATTGCTCTATCTTTGATTTTGTGGTTTCTATCGGGGTAGATAAGGAGGCGGTAAGATCTCCAAATTTTTTCAATTGCTCACCCGTTCCGGATATCATTTCACCCTGCTTGGCTAGACTATCCGAAAATATTTTCATGCCATCCTTGGCAACGGAGAAAATTTCACCCTGAGATTTTGCAAGGCCTTGCATCCCAGAAGAAATCATTTCATCAGCAGATGCCCCAAAAAGCTTTGCACCGCCACCCTCCTCAATTCCCTTCTTAATTTCAGAGAAAGATCCGGCTTTAAAGTTTTTATCAATTCCAAGTAGCTTTGCGCCGCCGGGAATTTTTGCAATACCCTCTAAAAGCTTTTCGACTACAAGCTGAATTCCGGCCTGAAGATATACTATTGGAGTTTGAAATATTTTCAAAAGGTAGCCACCCATAACCTGAGTACCAGCAATAAATCTATTAATAAGCGCAACAACTCCTTTTTGAATAAGGCCAGCATTCCACATTCCAACTATCGCATCAACGGCTGCTGCCATGTATCTTATCAAGGTATCACCAGCTACCATAATCGCCGTGATAAAGCCTTCTTTTAGAAGCTCGAAAACCTTGCCCTGTTTTATGGCATTAGCAAAAATTGTAAGACCTCCACCAAGAACATTCCCTATTTTTTCCCCAATTCCTTCTAAAAATGATCCGCCACTAAATGCCTTCATTATTTCAAGAAGCGGTGCGCCTATTTTTCCTGCTATCATTATAAAAAATCCCTTAAACATCTCTCCTGATTTTCTTAGTTCAATTGATATCTGTGAAAATGTTTCCGCATTTTCTTCAAGAACTTTTGCTGGCCCACTTACATTTTTACCTAAGTTGTTTATTTCTTCTCCTGCTATTACTGCAGTTAGCGCACCAGCATTTCTTCCAAAAATTGCTATTGCCGCTGCAGACCTTTCCGCTGGGCTTGCGAGCTTGCTAATAGCCGCTGTAATCGCCTTAAACTGCTCCTCTGTGGTCATTCCTTTAAGCTGATCCGTGTTAAGCTTAAGCATTCCAAGCATTTTATTTGTTGGTTCGCCATCGGCATTTACACCAGTCAAAGCCCTGCCCATGCTCTGAAGAACTGGGGCAACCGCATCCCCGCTCATTCCAGCATTTTTGAAGGCCTTTTGCAGATCATAAATAAATGGAATGGAAGCACCGGTTCTATCCCGAAGGGTTTTTAGCTCATCGCCCATTTGAAATGCGCTAACAATTCCAGTTTTGAAGAAAACATCCAGACCTCCAAGGGAAATTCCAAGTCCTGCCAGTGCCTTTCCAGCAAGCCCGACAACACCAGAAATAGCGGAAAATCCCTTTGATACTGCGCTTCCAGCAACTTTTGCAAGAGAGGCTGCTCCAGAAATTGCTGACGATGCCATTGACTGAAGTTTTCCGATAATCGTTCCAATTCCTCCTACGATTGACTTTGTAATTCCAGCAACAGCCTGACCAGCCTTATATACCCCATAAAGTCCAGCCCCAGCACCAACAGCAACACCAGCAACTATCTTTAGCGGAGTTGGTATTGCCATAAGTGCTGATCCTGCTGTTCTGGCAATAGATCCAACCCTACTCAATACGGATGAAGCATTCACCCCAAATGATTTTAGTGCATTAAATCCTTTATTAACATTTGAAACAGCCTCCGAAATAGTATTAATGCCTGAAGCTATGTTTTGGGCAGTATTCCAAACATTAATTGCCGTTTGTGCGACAGATGCGGATTTCTGTACGAGCTGTCCAAATGAGGAAAGTTTGGATTTTGCAGAATCCATCGGCCCATCAAACTTGCTTACATCAAGAACTAATGCACATGTTGCTGTTTTCATTTAAAATTGTTTATTGCCTCATCAATTGCCATTTCTAATTCTTCCTGTTTTTTCTGTCCAATAATCTTTGCCATTACTATATTTGCTTGTTTTCTTTTATTTTTTAAAAAGTTTCTTCCAGCCCAGACAGGATTTGGAGTTTTCCACTTATTAGTCCAGTACCAAGTCTTTTTATCAAAGCTAAACCATTCCCTTCCGTTTCGCCCATTGGATAGCACTGATTCGGTTGCAAGAGAATTCCTCCAAGTGCTTTTCGCTATGTTACTTAGCCTGCACCCAGCACCATCAAGGTATCCAAGTATGGATGTTTTAAATCCATCAAGGCCATCAGAAAGACTTTTGCTGTCTAGGCTGATCTTTATATTCATATACCTATCTGTCTCATTATGTCATCTTTCCTTTTCATTTGATCTGATCCCCATTCTGTTGGAATTCCGTTCATTCTCCATATGCAGTGCTGGTACTGGAATCCCCTTGCCAACGGCAAATCATTAAGAATAAAGCTCTCCGTCCAGCCAGTTTGAGAGGCCAGAGTGATGACATATGAGGCCACCCACTCCGGCTCGGCTAGTTTGGGGAGTCTGATGCCCCAGATTTGCCGTCATCCTTCGGGCTTGCAATTGCTAATCCAGATTCAGTTATGATCCTTTCAATCAATTTTCCAGCTTCCTCAAGATCAGAAATTTTTAGCTTATCTGCCCAAGCCAAAACTCCAGACCAAAATTTTTCCTTGTTAAAAGAATTTATCCTCACTTCACCAACTGGGCCAGCGTGTATATACAAAAATGAAAGTATATCAAATTCAGGATCTTCGCTTTGACCGCCAGTAATAAGTCTATTTCCAGTCTTTTTGCATATTAGCAATGATCCAGCAGTAAATGGCCTTAGCTTGATGTCTTTTAAGGATGACTCATTCTGAATAAAGGCATCAGATCGTGCCTCAGATTGCTTAAAAATATCTTCATCTTTTATAAGCTCAGAATTCATAGTTTCTCCATTATTTTTTTCTTTTGTTCTATTGTTGCATTTTTGGGGTAAAGCAAAACCTTGTTCCCGTATCTTACCCTAACCATTGGGATCGATTTCTTGATCTCGTCTAAAAGTCTATCCCGATTGTGGGCGAAGGCCCATAGGTAGGCCAAAGGCTCATTTTGATCCATTTTTTCAAGCCCGTCTTTCCATCTTTTAGCATCCGATGCAACTGACCCTGTTTTGTCCTCAAAAACAAACTGAACCTCTGATTTCCCATTTTCTTCAATAACACATGATTCACCATCTTTAAATTTATGGCCCATAGTGATTAGGGCGCATGCAAGCTTAATGTTGTTGGTAAGATATAGAAGGTCGCCAGCCTGTATCATGGGAATCTCGGTGGGAATCTGGGGGTTTGTATTAGGCTATGCCGTCTCTTTGAACAACCTTATATTTGATTTTGGCGAAATCTTCGGCTGATTTTGTAAGGGAAATTTCCTCTACATAATAGCCACCTGTTTGACCAGCAAATCCGGTAAGATTTGTGGGAGAGAAGCTTCCACCCTGAGTCACGGAATTGGTAGATGTAACATAACCTTCTAAACTATATTCAACCTTTTTTCCGGTGTATGCTACCGCCGCCGTTCCACCCTGAATATTTTTGGCCTCAACCTTATTTGAGGACTGATTGGCACTTAGATTTGTGGCGACCATAGTGCTAACTGCACTGCCAATTCCAAAAGATGTCGATGTTCCCTGAATTAATACGGCTGGCATAATACTCCCTATTTAGGTCGCTGAACCCAAGTTTGTCCATCCGTCCGCCGAGATTTGAACCTCGGAAAACCCATCGTTGGTTAAAGTCCTATTGCATGAGTTAACATAAACACTGGCATCTGCACCAGTAAGATAGGTATTATTGTTATCCAGTGCCGTAAGGGTTCCCACGGGAGCAGTAACGGATCCGCTAACCAGCGTAATATTTATAGAGGTACTCGGATTAGTAAATGCAACCGCCTCAAATGTTCCATCTCCGTCCATAAGTTCCACCGGATCGCATTTGATAGTCTGCTCAAAGGAGCGGACAACACATGAAGATTCCTGCGTAGTTCCAAAAATAAGATTACTTAAGCCGATTGTAGTGAGAGCCATTTCAACAATGCTATTTATGTCAACTTCTGGCAGAAAAGACCTGCTTGACCAAATCCCAAGCCAATCCAGCTAAAATTCCTATAATTGCCATCATTCCTAAGGCCTTATGCTTCAATGCCTCAAGCGAATTAACCTTATTGGATAGCTCAGAAAAATTTGAAAGAGATGTTTCTACCATTTTATAAAGCTGAACCTGACGCTCCTCCATCCGTGCAAGCCTTTCAGACTGCACCTCAAGCTTCTGCCGGATCTCTGTAACAGCTTTAGTTGTTGTCATATCTCGCAATCTTCAGCACCTTCGCATATTCTGACGCACTCATGCCCATCTTTGTCTAAAAATCTCTCGATGTAGCCCTCTGCCTCCAAATAGGACAACGCCCCAAGAAAATCCTCGTGTGTCCAATTAGAGGCCATTTGGCTATTCCTTGCTGGATTCCTTTGCCGTCAGTTGACCCTCAATCGCCTGTGCGATTGGCAACGCCAGCACGGAGGCGTTCAGCCCTCCCGCTTTCACGGCGAGGTCGAGCAGTTGCATCGTGTTTTTTGCCTGTTCTTCGGTTAGTTGGATTTGTTTCATAATTAGGCGAGGGCCACGGATTTCATTGTGCCGCCGTCATTTGCCCAGAGCTTGATCGTGCCAGTTCCAGAGTTCTTCCAGACTGAAAAACAGCCGGAGGTGATGTCGGTGGAGGTTGGGTCGGAGGCCGATGTATAGAACGAAACCTCCAAAGACCTCGCCGATCCCGTGCCAGCGTTTTCGGAGGTGATGGTGTAGCGGGTGGTGTTGGTGGCTAGGAGGCCAAGACGCTCGTAATTTGAGGCATCGGTAAAGGTGCGGTAAAGGCGGAAGGTTTGGGCGGAGGTTGAGTTGCGTTGGGCGAGGATGTTGGCGGCATCACGAAAAAGGACTAGGTCAGCAGTGCCATAAGAAGTCGAGTCGCCTGACCAGCCAAATTGACTTGCATTAGTTATGCGAATGCCTCGCATCCCGCCAAATATTGCGGCATCAATTCGAGCTATTCCCCCAAATGTATTTCCAACTCCAATATAAACCGCATTGCTACTTGACGAATAAATATTTAAACTTCCAGAGGCCGAAGTAAGCGCACCTGTGCTTGAAACGTTAATTATTCCAGATTTATCAATATAAAATTTACTACTACCCGCCACCTGCAAATCCATTAATAAACTTGCCGAAGCCGATGCCGTGTCGGTTATGTTGGCCTGAATCCCTGTAAATGTTACCCCAGAACTATTCCAAGTCTGCGTAATCGACAGAGGCGTGGATGCCGTAACGGTTCCAAGCGGGAATCGCAGTTGCCTTTGCGTCCC
>Ga0214917_10002186_pt1 | contig 24256 bp, 22 predicted proteins | sample LL_1208_BB_MetaG_FD_177983 | JGI IMG/M metagenome (GOLD analysis project Ga0214917, IMG submission 177983) | Freshwater microbial communities from Lake Lanier, Atlanta, Georgia, United States - LL_1208_BB | ecosystem: Environmental > Aquatic > Freshwater > Lake | place: USA: Georgia | collected...
TTCGGACTCAACGATGATCGTGCTCGCGCCATCCGATTGCTCTTTCAACCACTGCTGGTGCTGTGGGCGCTGTGGTCAACTGAGGTATTTGAGAAGGAATCTTTCAAAACCCGGTGATTAAGAGTTATTGGAAGTCTTAAAAATCCCCACCACATAAGCCACTCCAAATCCAAAGCCCACAGCTGCATATAGATATGTGAACCAGGTCAGCTCTGCTGGGATCATCAGAGTGAGTGCTCCGAGTGCAGTTGCGCTGACACACATCACCTTTGCCACATTTCCAACTCGTGCGTCACTGCTCTGGGATGCGTTGTTCCACATGTTTCCGGCGAGGGCGAAGACTGTTATGCCGATCATGCGCATGGACCAGGTGAGGTCGGCTCTGGTTTCAAGGGAAAGGAGTGTGAGAAAGAGTGAGGGCAGGGCGAGAAGAAAGAGTGCGGATGCTCCAAAGACAATGGATCCGCATTTGAGGATGGTGCGGAGGGCTGGGTAGTTCATAAGTGGAGATTACAGTTTTAGGCAAGACAAGAAAATGCCCGCAGATTCCTCTACGGGCATTATTCTGTAGCTTTCGCTTGAGAACAGTTCCTTGACTAAGTTCCAATAATTTATCACAAAAAGAGATAAGTTCCTGAAAAAAAGTTTTCCACATTCTCAAAAATTTTTCCCAACAAGAATTTGCCCTCTCCCCAATATCTGCGGCGCGTGCGTCTGTAGCTCAATGGATAGAGCAGTTCCGTGACTAAGAACGGGTTGCGGGTTCAAATCCCGCCAGGCGTACGCACACAATTAAGCCCCAGAGTTCGTCGCCTGGGGCTTCTTTGTTTCAAACCCCGACCCCCAAGTACCCCTTAAACGCCGCAGCCGATCTACTCGTTACACGCGATCCCGTGAGTTTGAACTTCGCTTCCCATGTAATGAAGGTTAATCAAAACACTGCGATTGTGTGCTGATCGATAAAATCCCAGTCATATTCAATGCAGAGGCCTTCACCTTGTGGAGCCATTACAAAGCCATCAACAATATTTAGTTGACTCTTTGTGCCAAATTGGAAATCATCGAATGGGTAAAGAGTTTCAAAGAATTCACAGTTGCTTATAGCTAGTGAAGGATGCAATTGCACCTGCTCTAGGCCATGATAAATCGTGGTGTGGAGCTCGCATTTGACACCAAACGACTCCGCCAAATGAGCTGTCTTCATTACGGCAGTGATACCTGCGCGCCATGAAACATCTGTACGCACGATATCAACGATACCTTCCTTAATGCAGTTAGCGACCGAGTAGTTATTGCCCGCAATTACCTCGGTTCCGCAGATTGGAATATCCAATTTCTCACGCAGTTTCTTCAGTCCATGCAAATCAACATCCAGTAATGGCTCTTCAAACCATTTGTATCCAAGCTTTTCTAATTCACGACCAGCCTTTAAAGCCTCTTCATATGAATACATAATTACTGGATCAGCCATGAGCGTGAAATCATCGCCAACTGCCTTACGCACTGCGCGGTAGCAAGCGATATCCAAATCCAAGCCACCCGGTGGATGTAGTTTGTAACCTTTGTATCCTTTTGCCTTAACCTCTAGCGCTTGTCTTGCGTAATCTTCAGGGCTAGGCAAAAACATTGACGAGACATACAGGGGCACTTTTTCGCGAGCTGCTCCAAGAATTTTATACACAGGAAGATGAGCCATCTTGCCGACAATGTCCCAACAAGCATTATCGAATGGTGCATATGAGTAAATTGGAACATGATTCCAGCGACGATCGAATAGTTCAAAATCTTTTATATTTTTGGAAGAATCATGTGCGCTGCGGCCGATAAAGAATGGCTTTACCTGTGACATGGTTGCAGCTGCCGCTTTGGCATCCTGAGCTCCAAATCCAAAAGAAGTACCTGTCACCCCGTCCCCGGTCGTGATTGTGATAACCGTAAAATCTGGTCGTGTGCCGCCCGGCAGCTTTATCGCAGCGACTGCATCTTTGGATTCAGGTTGATCTGATCCACGACAAGCGCGAATTTCAACTTCTTTGATAATTGATAAGCCCACGTGAATTCCTATCCGCTAAAAAATCCTATAGGAAAATCTAGCGTGCGCGGCTTATGTGGTCAAGGATTAGTTCTGATTATTTTTTGTTGATTGCTTGTGCTGCGGGAGCAAAGCGCTTGAGTGATGATTCAATGTGTGAATACATTGCAGCACGTGCAGCTTTTGCATTCTTTTCAATGATTGCCTTGGCAATTATCTCATGTTCTTTAATTGCCAACTGGCCTGAGCCCACTTGGTAATACTTCTCAAAGAGATCCTCGACAAATTTGGCGCTACTTTCTCCTTCTATTAAGTGTAACTTCGTCGCCATGAATAGACGAAAAAGATGTAAGTGGCAATGTGTGCGCTCATATGAATCTGCAACCGATTGATTTCCGGAAATACTGGCAATTAAAGTATGAAAACGGGAATCGTGTTCGGTCAAGGCTTGAAATTGATCATCTCCAGAAATTTTAAAGGCGGTTTTAGCGCTCTGTATTTCAGCTTTCAATGCCGTTTTTCCGGTGTTATCAACTAATTTGGCAGCCTGCTCGGCTGCCCAAGGTTCGATGAGGAGACGAAATTGAAAAAGATCATTAAATTCTTTAACGGAAAGTAAATCGGTAGCTTTGTATCCCTTGAGGGGCTCTTTGGCTATCAATCCATCAGATTCTAAGCGAGCGAGAGCTTCACGAACTGGGGTTTGCGACACATCTAAATGGACAGCGATAGCATCGATGTTAACCCGTGAGCCAGGAGCGATTTCATGATCAAAAATCATCCTTTTGATCATTTCGTAAATTTCGTCGGATAAAACAGATCGGCGCGGTGTGCGCTTGGCGCTGCGAAATGGGGCGTTTTTATTACTGGCCACTGCGCACCTCTTCCATACTAGGCATTCGGCCTAGTCTACTTACGAAGGCGCAATCCTTGCATACCTCCATCTACATTCAGAATTGTCCCAGTCGTTGAGGCTTGCCGGGGGCTGGATAGATAGAGAATTGCACTGGCTACTTCATCAGGACTCACTAATCTGCCCATTGGCTGTCGCGCCTCAAGTGCGGCACGTTCAGCGGCGGGATTTGCCGTTTGCGAGAGCAAACGCGATACCCAAGGAGTATCGGCGGTTGCAGGAGCTACACAATTCACGCGAATTTTATCTGGAATGCCGTCTGCAGCCATCGCCAAAGTTAAGGAAAGAACTGCTCCTTTACTCGCGGAATAAACAGCCCGCTGAGGTAATCCAGCAGTTGCAGCGATTGAACAGGTGTTAACAATTGCGGGACATTTACTCTTTTTCAGAAATGGCATTGCAGCTGCACTGACTCGACCAATACCAAAAACATTTACACCAAAGACCTTTGTCCATTCTGCCTCAGTGACGTCAGTGATGGTACCAACTGCTCCAACACCTGCATTATTTGCCAAAATGTCTATCACTTCAGTGTGTTGTGAAATTTCTTTAAAAGCGCGAGAGATACTTGAAGGATCAGAGACATCACATGGAATGTATTTGGCCTCTGTTCCTAAATCACCCTTACTGATATCGAGCCCAAAGACTTTTGCGCCTGATTCAGTGAGCATACGCGCCACCGATAGGCCAATTCCTGATCCCGCACCTGTCACTACTGCGGTCAGCCCCATAAATTCATTAGTCACTCTTAATGCCCTCCTCTCACTTTACGTACTTCTCTAAGCCTTTAGGTATTGCGCTTTGCTCCCAGAGGGATTCAAAACCAAGCCCCGGTGACGTTGGAGCGTAAACAAGTCCATCTGCATGAACTAAGTCCTCACGTCTAATTGGATTTCCCCAAACTAATGATTCGTAGGCAGTGGTGTTCTTGATTGCCATGCATAAATGGGCACTTTCCAGACCCATTCCATGAACTTCTGCTCGCAAATGAAAAGCATCTGCCAAATGGGCAATACGCATTGCCCCAGTAAAGCCGCCTTTAAGAAATGTGCTGGTGCGCAGGCTAGTGGCGCCTCCCGTAGCTAAAAAGTCTCCCGCGTTCATGTGAGAGCCATCTGTGACTTCACCAAGTAAGAGTGGAACGCGAACTCGTTCACTCAGCCATTTGTAAGCCGTCACGCTAAATTCACGCATTGGTTCTTCATACCAGAGGTAATTAGCCTCAGTTAAGGCATCCCCTAAATAAACAGCATCTTGCAAATCAAAGGCTGCCGATCCGTCATACATCAATTCAATGTCAGGGCCCACATGAGCACGGAGTGCTAAACAAAGCTCGGCATCCTTCTTAGCGTTTCCGAAGGCATGCAATTTAATCATCGGGTAGCCAAGTGCAAGCGCTTGGTCAGCAATATCTAAAAATTCAGAAATTGAGGAATATGTGACAGTGGAAGCATATGCTGGCAAAGAGGTGCGGTAGCCACCAAGCAATTGATGAACGGGAATTCCCGCCTGTTTGCCACCGATATCCCAAAGCGCGACGTCAACTAAGTGTTTAAGATTTGGAGCGAATCGTTCTATGCGATCTAACTCCCACACGCGCTCCCACAAATATTCGCGTTGTAATGGATCCTGACCAAGTAATTCTGCTCTAAAGCGTCGGTCTACATAATCCTTCAAGATGATGCCGCGGTTCGTTGAAGCAAATCCGGTAATTCCGCTATCGGTTTCAATTACCAGCCAAGCTCCTGTGGTTAGTCCCTCAGAACCAGGGATTCGATCGCGCCAGACAAAGGCGGGGCTCATACCGGGGCGTTCTTCTAACATCACTTCAACACTGGTGATTTTCACGCTCAGGCCTCCTTGAGCCAGTCAAAAGATACCAAAAAGAAATATTTCAAATACTATACGAAATAGTATTTGCCCCCTACTATTTTGGCAACTGAGCTAACTTCAATGGGGAGCAAGGTCTCAGGAAAATGAAGAAGGAGGAATCTTGAAAAAAGGTAGATTTTTAGTCGCCTTTCTAACTATCGGTGCGTTGTTTGCTGGTGGTCTGGCCGCAAATCCTGCTAGTGCAGAAATTCCGAGCATCACAATTTGGGTTGATGCTCCGAGACTTCCTGGCGCACAGGCTTATGCAAAGGCCATGAAGGGCAAGGTAAATGCAAAAGTTGAATTGCACGATCAAGCAGATATGTTAAGAAAAGTAAATCTGTTTAACCGTGTGAAAAAGGGATGGCCAGATGTTGTATTTGGTCCTCCTAACGACGTAGGACCACTTATGGACGCTAGCTACGCGCTTCCTTTGAATAAACTCATGCCAGATTCATTTTGGAAAGACGTTGAATCATTCAATGGATGGTGCAAGCTCAATACTGGCGAATACATGTGCGTCAAGGATGACATCGCCCAAAGCGTTCTATGGGTAAACACAAAACTCATGAAGGATTTTGGTTACACAGTCCCAAAAACAATGAAAGAGTTTGCTGCAATTGGAGCTGATATTGCTGTTAATCACAAGGGCTACAGCCTTGGTGCGCTAGGCGATCTCGGTATGTACTCTTCATATCTCTGGCCTTCACAGTGCCCATTGAATGAAGCACGATCAGGAGAGCTTGTGCGAATTGCACCTAAATCTCCAAAGTGCACACGAGTCGCAGCTTTGCTTCAGCCAATGGTTAACTCAGGTGTTCTTTCTACTTCTGCACCCTGGGATGCAGACTTCCTCGAGGAGTTCGCAAAGCCAAACAAGGTTGTCATGACACTAGGCCCATCATGGTTCGGTGAATACATCATCAGACCAGCATCCTCATGGAATGTTCCTGCAGGTCAAATGACTGCAGAAGAAATGCCAATGTGGGAAGGTGAGAAAGTCAACTACTCCGGCGAGTGGGGTGGTGGAATTTATACCGTTTCCAGACACTCGATGTATCCAAAAGTTGCTATGGACTTCATTAGGTTCATGATTTCGGACAAGCAAGTCATCGTGGATGTTAAGAATCCTGATGGTTCAAATGGTGTCGTAACCTATCCAGCTTCATTAAAGGGTGTAGCGCTTTGGCAAGCAAAGTTGTCAAAAGACCCTTACTACGCGAAGAATCCAATTCCAGCACTTAATGCTGCTGGAAAGAAGATCTACCTTGGCGAGAAGTTTGTAAGTTACGACTCATGGGGATCCATGCAAGGAGCGTTTGGCGCTGACTTCAAAAAGAACAAAGATGTTCAGGCTGCTATTGATGCCGCAGCTAAGACTCTAAGTTCGCTGGCAGAAAAGCTCGGTTATAAAGTCATTACCAGCTAAGGACACATCTAGACAAATGCCTAGTGTGTTTTAGAGAATCAGGTTGGTCGTGTGAACGACCAACCTGATTCTCAATAACTTCATCAGTTTCTCGACTAAAGATCTACAAATTGCTAAGGAGCGCTGCGAGTGAGCAAAAAAACCAACTTTCGTGGAAGTTTTGCAATGTATTTAATGGTCTTACCGTATGTGTTGCTCCTGTTTATGTGGGGAATTTTGCCCATTTTTATGGCATTTTTGGAGGTACCACACGAATCTCGTGCAAATCCGGATGGTGGTTGGGATGCATTCAAGATCGTGGTTCAAGATTTTAGATTTGTCCCTGCACTCATCCATGTGTTGCAATTTATGGCAATCTTTGTTCCCTCCACACTCATAGTGGTAATAGCTTTTTCATTGATGCTCGATCTAAATCCTGGAAAATGGAAGAAATTTCTTCGGCTTACCTACATCCTGCCTGCTTCAGTTTCTGGTGCGGTTGCAGTTTTGGTGTGGTACGCGATGTTGCAACCAACATTTAGCCCGTTGAAAGGACCGCTAAGTTTTTTTGGAATCACCGAGAGTGCGCAAGTATTTCAAACTAAGAACTTGCCTTTAATTCTTGCCATTATCGCATTCTTTGCCATAGCTGGATATTGGATTGTAATTCAATATGGATCACTGCAATCCATTTCTACAGAGATTATTGAAGCCGCCCGAATTGATGGATGTTCAGGTTTACAGTTGGCATTGCGAATCAAATTGCCAGCGATAAAGAAATATATTGTTTATATGTCAATTCTTTTGTTCGCAGGTGGATTACAGATATTCGTTGAACCTCAACTCATGAATGAAGGTATACAGCGCGGCATGGCAGAAGACTGGTCGCTAGATCAATTGGCTTACACGCTTGCCTTCCTTGATGGCGATTTCGGTGGGGCTGCAGCGTTGGCCATTATTTTGCTCATTCCAACAGTTATCGGTACGCTCTTTGTAATCTATAGAACCGATATGTTTGAGGATGCGAATGCGGAGTTAAGAGCAAAGAAAGGACGAGCATAGAATGTCCACGTTAATTTCTAAATATCAAGCTCGCCGCAAGATTCGCCAAGAGAGTCTTGTTGGAACTTTAGCTGCAAATTTTATGCTGATTTTATTTGCAGTCATCAGTGTGTTACCTATTCTTTGGCTATTGCTGGCACCATCAAAAACTGATCCCGATATTACCAACAGGCACCCACTAGCTTTTGGAAATTTTTCGGGTTATTTGACTGCTTGGAAGAATTTACAGTCATTTAATGATGGCGTCATAGTCAGTTGGGCAGTTAACTCAATTTGGTACACCGTAGTGATAGTTCTACTAGCAACTGCGTCAGCGACATTAGGTGGATTTGTGTTAGCTGCCAGCAAAATTAGAATCAAAAAGATGCTTATGGTAGGAACTTTAATCACTATGTTGACACCGCCCATGGCGTTGGTGGTGCCAATATTTGTTCTTATAGACAAATTAGGTCTGATGGATCAACCTTTAGGGGTTATTTTGGTATCTTCACTTTATCCATTTGGAACGTTTCTCGCTTATATTTATTTTTCTACAACAATTCCAACCGAGTTGTATGAGGCAGCGCGAGTTGATGGTTGCAATGATTTTCGTTTGTTCACCAAGATAGCTCTACCTCTTTCTTGGCCGATTATTTCCCTCCTGATGTTCTTTGCTTTCGTTGGAAACTGGGCTAATTTCTTCCTTCCATATGTCTTGCTTCCTTCGCCAGAAAATTACACTTTGCCAATTGGTCTAGGATTCTTGTTCTATTCCACACCTGCAATTAATCCCGGGGTTGGTGCGACTTCACTTCCAATCTTTAAACCAGAAATTGCCCTTGCGGGAATTCTGGTTGCTTTGCCAATCATGATTGTCTTCATGTTTGCCCAAAAGAGATTGATTCGAGGAATGCTTGCTGGTTCAATCAAAGAGTAATTCATAAATCGGTAATTTAAAGGAGAATAGATGTTACATCCGCAATGTGCAACGTTCCTGGAAGCGGGAGCTGGTGCACCAGAATTAGTTGACCTTCCCATTGAAGTTGGCCGTAATGGTTCGTATGCGGGAATTGGGCTATCGGGTGCAGTCGATCCCGACATACTCATTCACACCCAATTTATCCCAGGGGTTACTGCTGACCTTGCCATCAGGATATATAAACCTGCAACAGCGGGTCTTCATCCGGGCATGTTGTATATACACGGTGGGGGATGGGCTTATTTTTCGATAGATTTTTATGATGCCCAATTGAGCGCACTCTCAAAGCTCACCAATTCAGTAATCGTTTCCATCAATTATCAAAAAGCGCCAGAGCATCAATTCCCAATCCCACACGACGATTGCTACTCAGGCTTAAAGTGGATATTTGAGAATAGCGAATCTCTGTCAATAGATAAAAATCGAATCGGAATCGGTGGCGATAGCGCTGGTGGAAACTTAGCAGCTGGACTTGCGCTACGTGCACGTGACTCAAAGGAATACTCTCTCGCATACCAGCTACTCATTTATCCTGCACTTGGAGTTGATTTTGATACGGACTCATATAACACCCACGGAACAGGCTATGGTCTAACCAAGAGAACAATGTCTTGGTTATGGAGTTTATATCTTGCCGGCAAGGATGATTACACCAATCCATACGCTGTTCCGCTCACTTCTAATAATCTTGCAGGGCTGCCTCCAACCATTATGGTGACGGCTGAATACGATGTTCTGCGTGATGATGGGAGAATCTATGCCCAAAAATTGTTAGAGAATAAAGTCTCTGTCATCCACAAGGATTTTCCGGGCATGATTCACGGTTTTTTCAACTACGGAACTCAAATTGATGAAGGGTACAAGCTTCGAGACTGGATTAGTGACTCAATCAGGAGAGTATTAACTAGTTAATCTTTCAAGTTTGTCGTTAAAGACTCTCTGAATTTTTAGGGCTTCTTTTGCAATTGGGTGCGATTTATCCACGTATTCACGCTCGCTCCACCCAAACTCTTGATAGACATGTGCGCGAGCAGTGTGAAAATTCTCGCGGGATAGTGCAGCCGAGTACAAGCCAGAATTTAATACATTTGATGTGTCTTGGTTGCCGAATATAGGTGTATCAACCCCCTTCATATCTGCATTTATGGGCGTATTGAAGAAGTAGTCTGGCAAATCATCCTCATCCGCTGTTGCACCTAACACGCCATTTAGTAATCGTTGTAAGCACAAGCGAGTCAATCCGAGCGAGAATAATCTTTCTCTATCCAGATCTATGCCAGTGATTTCATTTGTCATGGCATAAATATGAGAGAGTCGCAGGTCACGAGTTGGTGGTGATGCAAAAATGCACACTCCCAGTGCATCCAGTGCACTCCAAAGTTTCCAGATTTCTACGATCGCAGGAAGTCTACGAGAATCGAGTGTTGCCACTGGCAGTCCTCCGTCGGGAATGCCAAACTCTTCACCGAAGATACTATGTCGATTCCACGACCAGTTAGGGTCGAAATCAATATCGTGCTCTATCACGTCATAGCGCGGGCCAGTTGGGTTAAGTGCCATTGCTACACCTAATCCTTGATTTCCACGAGGATCAAATGGTGGTAGAGGCATCTTCTTTACAACACGTGCTTGGTTATCTAATGTCTTATCCACAACTTGATCAACAAGAGTTTCTACGGGAAGTTCTGCGCTCGGCTTTTCTTGGCTTAGTAGCGCCGAGATATAGAGATGCTCTACGCCTATTTCGTGGCAATATGAATTGAATCGTAGTGCGCGCTCTGTATCACAATCACCCCATTGAGAGGAAAAGACGGTAATGCCCAGCTGGTGAACGCGGAAACCGTCGGAGTCTGCGGTTGAATCTGCGCCTATGATTTTTAGGCAGTTCTGTACGCACCCAGGGCAGCAGGATTCACTCACATCGAGCACTTTGGCGGTGAAAGCGTTGGGGTCAAAAGATTCGGTAATTTCCGGCAGTCGAGTAGCAAAATTCCCACCGGCAAGATAGCCAGAGAGTGTTGAGTTTACATAAACGCCAAATCCTGGTGGATCAAAATGAAATTTTGACAGGATGTTACCTGCCTTGATTCCACTCAAATATTCGTAGGAAATTTGCTTGCTCATTGTTCCAGGAGCAACTTGGGGCAAGCCCTCAATAGAGACATATTTGACCCTCAATTTTCCAAGAATTGCGCCAACGCCCCCTGTTTGAGTGGGGAATCCAAAATCGCAGACTGCTGAGGCGCTCACCATCTCTTGCTCACCAGCGCTACCGATGGCAATCAAACTCTCGCCGGGCTTTCTCATTTGTTGAGTTGTTGTCCATACGGATGCTCCGGATAAGTGAGCTGAATCCTCAAATTTAACTTCAACTCCACTTGCAGCTTTGCTAATTCTCAATCCAGAGAGTAGATCGGCCCGTCCGACTAAGACAATGCAATCGAGTTCCAACGCTCTCAATTGTGAGGCAAGTCTTCCTTCAACTTTTGCCTCGATTAATTTGCCAGATTGAGGAGAAATACCAGTAAAGGTTGCCACCGCCAAGCCGACCCCAGCATTTCCGCTTAGGGTGCTCCGCCCAATAACTAAAAAATCCGAATTCTTTCTTTGTGTGAAATCTTCATTACTCGCACAGTAATTAGCGAGTAAAACACTTACCGGGACAAGTGAGTGGTGGTCGATTTCGAGCAGTTTAAATTTTTTTGCTGCTAAATCGACTCGAAGAATTTTCCGGTAACTCTTGCCCTCCATTACGTTGCCACCTCTCTTTTTTTCCTTGACCCAAAATACTGCATCCTATAGTATTTGTCTAGAATCTCAATTATGCAATTTCTAGATTTGACTCTAATGGATGGCCAACTGAAGCCAAATTAGCTGAACTGGGGATGAATTGGGTTTTGACCACTCGATAGCAACCTGTGAGTTCTTCAAAGGAGTCAATTCATAGTTTAGTTGTTAATAGTTATGGTCTAGAGTTTTGAAGATTTATCGAAAGAATTGTCAAAGTGAGAAGAGAGAGGATGTAAGAGTTGGCCCACATTTGTTGCCTTAATCGAATCTCACCTCTCTCCATTTATTTGACAAAAATTTTTGATTCTTTCAGTAAAGAAATTTGCAAAATATGACCATCAACTTAACCGGCATGACGTGGGATCATCCTCGCGGACTGGATTCAGTGGTGAATTCTGATGCCCTCTTGCAAGAGAAGTGCGACATTTCAGTTAAGTGGGATGCCAGATCACTTTTAGCCTTTGGAGATCAACACATCCGGGAATTTTATGATCAATATGACTTGATGATTATTGACCATCCACACGTTCCTGATGCCGTACACGCTGATGCTGTAATTGCTTTTGAAGATGTGGCGACAAGAGAGCAGTTAGAACTTTTAGAACGCACCAGCGTCGGTCAATCTCATGCCTCATATAAATATCAAGGCAAACATTGGGCATTAGCCATTGATACTGCTGCTCAAGTAAGTGCCTATCGGCCTGATAAAGCGGATAGCGCTCCAATCTTTTGGAGTGATGTCTTTGACCTGGTGCGGACAGGAACGCTTCTGTGGCCATATAAACCAGTTGATGCTTTCAGTACCTTTGCAACATTAATGGCTCAAAAATCAGCACCCATAGCTACAGCGAGCCAGTTCATAGATGAGAAAGTTGCTCTAGAAGTTCTTGAATTCATGATTGAACTTGCTGCATTAGTTCCCGAATTTTGTGCAACAAGTAATCCAATCGATATTGCTGAACGACTAAGTGGCGACGATACTTATACATACGGCATTTGTATGTATGGGTATAGCAACTATTCACACGCTGATTTCAAAAAAAATCGCCTAGTTTATGAAGATGTTCCATCATTTGATGGACAAGCTAGCGGATCGCAGTTAGGAGGTGCAGGGGTCGCCATCTCCAGCAAAAGCAAAAATGTTGAAGCAGCTGCCACAGCTGCGATTTTGCTCTCTCTTCCTGAAATTCAGGCATCTACGTACGGTAGCGCCGGTGGCCAACCTGGAAATTTAGTCGCGTGGAAGAACGGTGAGTTAAATAATCTCACGCTGAACTTCTTTCGTAACACCTTACGAACACTTGAGCGAGCATGGGTTCGTCCACGAGTTCTCGGTTGGCCAGATGTTCAATATCAAAGCTCGCTTGCGATTCATCACACTTTGACTTCACGTAAAGTTAATGCCAGCGTAGTTGCACAAATAGCCGGCATGTACGAGAAATATGTGAAGGAATAAATGTGAAAATCTATTTTGAGGATTACGCAATTAATTCTGGTCGTACAAGCATGGGACGTACAATCACTGAGGCCGATATTGTCACGCATGCTGGGCAAACTGGTGATTTTTATCCTCATCATATGGATGCGGAGTGGTGCAAAAGTCAAGAATTTGGGCAACGAGTGGCCCACGGAACTCTCATTTTAAGTGTTGCAGTTGGATCGCTGGCTGGGGAAATAAATGAGGTTGCCATTAGCTATGGCTATGACAAAGTTCGATTCATTTCTCCAGTTTTCATTGGTGACACCATCACATCAACAGCAGAAATTATTGCCAAACGAGAACATTCAAAACGCGCTGATGATTTTGGTTTAGTCGATGAGCAAGTTACGGTCACAAACCAGCGTGGCGAGACAGTCATTGCATTCGTGCATGTATATATGGTGGAGAAACGAAAATGACCTGGGTATTAGATCCGCGAGTTCGCAGCACCATGATTTCTGATTCACTCGATGTGATTGGCGTGCGTAACAATGCGATGAATGTGCGGGTTAGAGCACTGCGCCCAGAGATGCGTGCAGTTGGTTTGGCAGCGACTGTTCAATTTATTCCAGATAGGGAGTATGACCAAGTAGACCCCTATGGTGATGGAATAGATTTTCTCGACACTTTAAAACCTGGGGAAGTCGCAGTAGTTGCCACCGGTGGAGAAGCGCTATCAGCATTTTGGGGCGAACTCTTCTCTGCGGCGGCAAAAGGTCGCGGAGGTACAGGTGTTGTCGCCGATGGACCACTACGCGATACAGAGCAGATAGTTAACCTTGGTTTTCCCGCCTTTGGTTATGGCACTCGCCCTTATGACTACAAAGGGCGGATGCGAATAAATTCCATACGAAAGCCAGTAGTTTGTGGAGGAGTTGAAATCAATTCTGGAGATGGTGTGATTGCTGATGCAGATGGAGTAGTCGTAGTTCCGGCACAGCATTTAGCCAGAGTCACTGAGCTCGCAAATGCCCGCGCGGCGACTGAAAAGAGTGTTTTAAAGGATCTCTTAGCCGGTAAGAGCGTCCGAGAGGTATGGAACGCCTACGGCGTTTTATGACAATAAGTAAGGAATAGGAGATAAACATGTCTAATGAACTAATCGATACTCACCAACATCTATGGGTGATGAGCGAACGTGCATATTCTTGGATTGCACCTGAGTATGGGCCACTATATGACGATTTCACGCCAGAACGATTAGCCCCAGAGATTCCAGCTTCAGGAGTAACTAGTTCAATCCTGGTCCAAGCTGCTGACACATATGAAGACACCTTCTATATGTTAGACGTTGCTGCGAATTCTGATTTTGTGCAAGGTGTTGTGGGCTGGATTCCTTTTGATCGCCCTAATGAGGCCCGAGCAGCAATTGAAACCTTTAAGAAAAACCCATACTTCAAAGGCGTACGCAATTTAACCCACGATTATTCAAATCCTAAGTATGAGTCTGATGATGCGTGGATTACTCGTCCGGTCGTTTTGGAAACTTTGGCACTAGTAGAAAAAGCAGGCTTGAGTTTTGATTATGTTTCGATTAAACCAGAGCATACGAAGAATATTGTTCACCTCGCCAAAAAATTTCCTAATCTTAGGATTGTGGTCGACCATTTTGCCAAACCACCTATTGCTGCAAAACAGATGGAACCTTGGGCATCGTCTATGGCAGAGATTGCAGCATTCCCAAATGTTTATGCAAAACTCTCTGGTTTAAATACTGCATCCGATCTTGCTAACTGGACTGTCGCTGATTGGCAGCCTTACGTTGACTTTATTGTCAAGACTTATGGGGCAAATCGGGTGATGATGGGTGGAGATTGGCCCGTCATTGTTCTTGGCAACAATTATGCTGAAATTTGGAAAGCGCAAGTAGAGGTTATTTCGCACTTTACCACTGATGAACAGGCTTGGATGCGTCAAAAGACCGCAAAAGCTTTCTACAAGTTAGGTTAGGGAGAAGCGATGACTAGGTTTGCCTCAGTAATCGGGATAAAACCTGAAAATCATGCTGAGTATGAGCGCTTACACGCTGATGTCTGGCCCGACGTTCTCAGCAAAATCTATGAATGTAATATCCGAAACTATTCAATCTATCGATATGGAAATCTCTTATTTTCCTACTTTGAATATGTCGGAACAAACTTCGATGATGACATGGCGAAGATGGCAGCGGATCCCATGACACAAAAGTGGTGGGATGTTTGTAAGCCATTGCAATCACCTGTTCCTGATCGAGCTGATGGTGAATGGTGGGCTACGATTCCGGAAGTTTTCCATGTCGACTAAAGCACCTCTTGATAAAATTGACCTGCCGCTAAATGGCATTTTGGTACTCGATTTTTCTCAATTCTTAGCAGGGCCAGTTGCGGCGATGCGACTGGCTGATATGGGAGCGCGAGTAATCAAAATTGAACGGCCCGGTGTTGGGGATATAGGCCGCACACTTGCATTCGCTGGCCTGGAAACGGATGGTGACACGCTCTCTTTCCACATCATGAACCGAAACAAAGAGAGCTTTGCCACCGATTTAAAGCAGCCAGACGGACTTGCGCAAGTTTGGGAATTAATAAAAAAAGCGGATGTAATTATTCAAAATTTTCGCCCCGGAGTAATTGAACGTCTTGGACTTGGATATGAAGATGTGAAAAAAATTAATCCCAGAATTGTTTATGGAAGCGCAACTGGTTATGGTGCAGAGGGACCGTTTAAGGATCGCCCAGGGCAAGATTTGCTGGCGCAGAGTATCTCTGGCCTACCTTGGTTAAATGGCCGCGCTGGCGACCCGCCAATTCCAGTTGGATTAGCAGTAGCGGATATTTTCACCTCCACTCACCTTGCCTCTGGAGTTATGGCGCTTTTACTTCGTCGCGAACGTACTGGAAAAGGTGGAAAGGTTGAGTCTAGTTTGCTTGAATCAATGCTCGATCTGCAGTTTGAACTTATCTCAGCGAACCTTTTCGACCCAAACGTTGTCGTAAATCGTGGTGCAGGAAATTCTGCTCATGCATTTCTACCTGCTCCATATGGTCTTTATCCCACAAAGAACGGGTATCTCGCTATCGCCATGACACCGATCCCGCCACTTGGAAAGCTGCTTGGTGTTGACCTTGATCAGTATGAAGATCCAAAATCTTGGTGGAGTGATCAAGAGGCCATTATGAAAGCGTTAAGCACCCAGATCGCGACGCAAAACACTGATTATTGGCTAGCAATTCTTGATGCAGCGGACATCTGGTGTGCTCCTGTGATGACCCTTCCAGAATTGGTTACCCACGATGGCTTTAGAGCCATAGACATGGTGCAAGAAACCCACCGAATCGGTAAAAATGGAACAGATGTAAGAATTCCAACTACTCGCTCGCCGATGCGAATAGATGGAAAGACTGTAAAACATGCCAAAGGTGCACCTCATGTTGGAGAAGACACCGAAAAGATTCGCAAAGAATTTAATTTGTAGGTAAAGGAGCGATTATGAAGAATCCAAATCCAGATCCAAACGCACGTTACGAAGTACCTATTTGGAATCAAGATGTGAAATTTTATGAGGATTATCACGTTGGAGAAGTAGATCGGTCACTTCGTCGTACGATCTCCGAGGGTGAAGTTATGCTCTTTAACTCCCTTGTCCTCGATATGCATCCTTATGTTGGTGATGATATTTGGGCCCGTGAGCATGGTCTATTCAAGAGACGTTTAGTTCCAGGTGCCATGGTTTTTAGTTACGGTCTGGGTCTTTTTGCGCATAACAATGTGAATACATTTAGTTATGGGTATGACAAATTGCGATTTATCAAACCAACTTTTATTGGCGACACAATCTACGGAATGCGAACGCTCCTAGAAAAGACCCCTAAGTACGAGAACATGGGGCTCTTTAAGGTGAGTTATGAGATTTTCCGTGCTGATAATGAGGAGTTAGTCCTCTACACCGAACATTTGCAAACTGTTCTTTATCGCACTTCACAAGCTGAAAATATGAAGGCCGAGGGTTAGGAGCCACCATGATTGATCAATTTCGCGAGATCGCAGAATCAGTGAAGTTAGAAGTAAAGCGTGAAAATCGCCGAAAAATAGGCATTTGTGGAGCAGGAGGCATCGTGGATGGTGCTCATCTTCCAGCCTATAAAAAAGCCGGACTTGCGGTTGTTGCAATATTTGATACCGATGTCGCTAAAGCGCAAGATGTCGCAAAGCGCTATGGAATACCTAAAGCGTGCTCTTCTCTTGCAGAACTCTTGTCGGATGAGCAAGTAGAGATTGTGGATATAGCAGTACCAGCGGTAGCGCAGCCAGAGATTTTTGCCCAGGTTGCGGCTGCAAGGAAGCATATTTTGGCACAAAAACCATTTGCTACAACGGTTGCAGCAGGTGAAGCAATGGTCAAGCAAGCAAAAGATGCTGGTATTACAGCGGCGGTAAACCAACAGTTACGTTTTCAAGAGGGTGTTGCAGCGGCTCACAAAATGGTCGAGCTTGGCTGGATTGGCACCGTGAGTAACTTTTCAATCAATGTGAACTTGATGACTCCGTGGGAACTATGGCCCTGGGCTAAAGATTTACAGCGACTAGAGGTAATGCTTCACTCAATTCATTACCATGATTTAATCCGATGGTTCTTAGGTGATGCTAAGACTGTATTTTGTGCAGCCGGCCGTACGGCAGGTCAATTTCCTCAAGGTGAAACGAGAACAATTTCGACAGCTTTATATCAGAGTGGAGTTACTTCTTTGGTTCATGCTAATCACGTGAATCGAGGCGGAGACAACTACGCTGAATATCGTATTGATGGTGATAAAGGTTCAATACGTGGGACTTTAGGTTTGCTTTATGATTACCCAAACGGGCGAGTCGACACCTTAGAAGTTAACTCGCAGGTTCTCCCAACTGACGGGTGGATGCCATATCCGGTGACAACCCGCTGGTTCCCTGATGCTTTTATTGGGACGATGGGATCAGTGATGGATGCAATTGCTTCCGGGACGCCTCTACGTGCCTCTGTTGCCGACAACATTGGCACATTGAAGATGGTTGAGGCGCTCTATCAGTCGATGGAGTCTGGGGCTTCGGTCAACCTCTAATCCCTTCACGGTTCTCGCCACGAAGCCCTGCATGCAGGCAACGTCTTTAACCTTCTGGGTGCTTTCTCAGGCCAATTCTATGCTCCAAAACACCATATCCTATATGATTTTGGATAGGCAAGCGGCTGGATGTGAAGCGGCAATCGAGAAGTTGGTGAGGAGTTGTCTGGTGACGGGCGGGTTAATTCAGAATTTCACAGCTGGTGATAAGTCTCAAAAAGATTTATTGGGAGGCAAAGGCGCCAACTTGGCTGAGATGGTGCAGATTGGATTGCCAGTGCCACCAGGCTTCACTATCACCACTGATGCTTGTCGCGAATATCTGAGAACTGGGAACTTGCCTGAGAACTTAGAGGATGAGCTCCACACCTGTCTTGGTGAACTTGAAAGAGAAACCGGAAAGAATTTTGGAGCTAGCGATAATCCGCTTCTCGTTTCAGTTCGCTCAGGTGCCAAGTTTTCAATGCCTGGAATGATGGAGACTGTTCTTAACGTAGGAATTACCTATGAAATCGCTCAAGGAATGGCCGATGCTTCAGGCAACCCAAGATTTGCTTGGGACTCATATCGCAGATTTATTGAGATGTATGGAAAGACTGTATGTGAAATACCACAAACAGAGTTTCATAAGGTTGAAGAGCAAATATTGGCATCATCTGGAAAGCCAAACCTACAGACTTTAGAAGTTGAGAATATAGAGGATTTAGCTAAGGAATTCATCACCTTGATTGCGCTACACACCGGCGAAGAATTTCCTACAGATCCGAGGATTCACTTAAAGCGTGCAATTGAAGCCGTTTTCAGGTCCTGGAATTCAGAGAGAGCACAAATGTATCGCCGACGTGAACGTATTTCTTCTGATATCGGCACTGCTGTCAACATTCAAGCGATGGTATTTGGCAATATGAGTGATGATTCAGGCACTGGCGTTGCATTTACTCGCAATCCAGCAACCGGTGAAATAGGTCGATACGGTGATTATCTTCCTCGAGCTCAGGGTGAAGATGTCGTGGCCGGGATTCGAACGCCACTCACACTTGAGAATTTTGCAGAGGTACTTCCACATTTGGCTGCGGAATTGGATGTGGTCATGCAACGTTTGGAGGATCACTATGAGGACTTATGTGACATCGAATTTACCGTTGAAAAAGGCAAACTTTGGATATTGCAAACTCGAGTAGGAAAACGCACGGCGGAGGCTTCATTTAGGATTGCGGTTGCACTCGTTGATGAGAAGAAAATTGAGATGGATGAGGCGCTTCGTCGCACCTCCGGCCACCAATTAGCGTCCTTGATGTTTCCTCAGTTTGATGCCAGCGCAAAGAAGGAAAAAATCGCCTCTGGTATCCCTGCATCTCCCGGCGCAGCGGTTGGACAAGCAGTATTTAATTCCAAGCAAGCCTTTGATCTATCTAAAGCAGGCAAAAAGGTCATTCTGGTTCGTCGTGAAACAAGTCCTGATGACTTAGTTGGAATGGTTGCCTCGCAAGGAATTTTAACGAGTAGAGGAGGAAAGACTTCACACGCGGCAGTTGTTGCTCGAGGTATGGGTAAGACCGCTGTATGTGGCGCCGACGAAATTTTTGTGGATGAAAAAGCTAAGTTATTCACCGCGGGTCCAATCACAATTCTTGAAGGCGATGTGATTTCAATTGATGGAACTACTGGCCACGTTTACAAAGGTGAAGTTCCACTTGTTGCATCTCCGGTGACCTCATATTTAGAAGGTCGTCTCTCGGCGGACTCGGAAGAGGCATCGCCAGTTGTCAAGGCAGTTCACAGAATATTGGTACATGCTGATAAGAGAAGGCGTTTAGAGGTTCGCACAAATGCTGACACACCAGAAGATGCCATCAGAGCAAGAATTTTGGGGGCCGAAGGGGTTGGCTTATGCCGAACAGAGCATATGTTTTTAGGGGAGCGACGATCTTATGTTGAGCGTTTAGTTCTTGCTGAAAATGAGGATGAGCAACGCGCGGTAATTTCTGAAATGGAGCCTCTCCAACGCGCAGATTTTGTCGGAATCATGATGGCAATGTCTGGGCTACCAGTGACGATTCGATTGATTGATCCACCTTTACACGAATTTCTACCTTCATTGGTGGAATTAAGCGCAAATTTGTCTCGTGCTGAAGCACTTAATGAGGTGATTTCACAGCGCGATTTGGCTCTATTTGCGGCGGTAAAACGCCTCCATGAGGCAAACCCCATGCTTGGACTTCGGGGAGTTCGGTTAGGAATTTTGATTCCAGAGCTCTACAAAATGCAAGTGCGTGCCTTAGTACACGCCTATTTAGAGGTAAAAAGACTTGGCCATGATCCTCGACCTGAAGTAATGATTCCTTTGGTATCCACCCAGCGTGAACTTCTCTTACTTCGCGAAACTCTCGAGGAAGAGATAGCCAGAATTTTTAAAGGAACTTCGATAGACAGTAAATTTCCAATTGGGAGCATGATTGAAACTCCTCGCGCTGCCATAACTGCCGACCGCTTGGGAGAGCATTCTGACTTTTTCTCTTTTGGTACCAACGATTTAACCCAACTCACCTGGGCATTTAGTCGCGATGACGTGGAATCTACCTTTCTCCCGAGGTATTTGGACCTTGAATTGCTGCCCTTTAACCCCTTCGAATCATTAGATGAGGCGGGTGTTGGAATCCTTCTGAGAACTGCCGTTGACTTAGCTCGAGGAGTCCGTGGAGATTTTAAATTAGGTATCTGTGGTGAACATGGTGGTGATCCCCGGAGTATCCATTTCTGCAACTCTCTCGGGCTGGACTATGTATCTTGTTCACCTTTTAGAGTTCCTGTGGCAAGACTGGAATCAGGTAGAGCAACTGTGGCCCTTTCCTAATTTTTTAGGGGCTTAATTGCGCTAAACCCCAACACCCAAATACCCGTTAAACGCTGCAGCCGATCTACTTGTTGCACGAGAACCCGTGAGTTTGAACTTCGCCTCCCATGTACTCAGCGCAACATACGACTCACGTTTCCACGCCGGCACCGATTCAAATAACTGACGTGCTTGCAATAAACCCCAATCTTCCAGAGTCCCTGCAATATCAAGTGCCTTCCACATTGTTTCAATCGCCTCTTCCAAAGCAGAACCCTGGAGCGACATCGGAATCGACACCCCATTCATGATTGAGTGCCTTCCCAGAGGAAGTGAAAATCCCTGGTTCTTCTTCAAGTATCCGTTGTACTTCAAACACACACCGCAAGCATTCCACGAATACCGCCCCTTGCCTCCTGCAATAGATGCGGCACACAAGTAACACAAGTGATAACCACTTGGGCAATCAACTCCGGGATATGCCTTGTACACCTCACAGCGACAACGCTGCATTCCCGATCCTGCTGAAGTAAGCCCAAAACAAGTAGTGCAGACCAATAAACCAACTGCTGACATAACAAATAGTCCTTAATGGACCTCACATGGAGACCCGCTCTTCCAGCGGTGTCTTTCATCGCTGGCAGGTCTTCCTTTAGAACCACCGTGCGCGAGTTATGCGCGGATTGGCACTAAGCAAGCTAAAGGGCTTAACGCTTAGTTCTTGACCTAGGAGAAGGGTAGCAGGGGGGAGTGACAACTGAGACACTGGGTTATGGCCATTCCGCGTAAGGAAAAACTTCGGATCATTCAAGAGGTCTATAAAGAATGGCAGAAAATTTATGGAGACCGTGAGGATGCTGAAGCGGAAGCGGCTAACTATAAAATGATTGAAGAAGCGATGGTTAGGGCCGAGGCACAATGGACCAATAAATCTGTTGAATAAAAATCAGCGGATTCAAGGGATAGGAGTGTGAGAAAGAGTGAGGGGAGAGTAAGAAGAAAGAGTGCGGATGCTCCAAAGACAATGGATCCGCATTTGAGAATGGTGCGGAGGGCTGGGTAGTTCATGGGTGGAGGGTATAACTTCGCATTCTCTGGTGATTGTCATAGGCGCGCCGTAGGCTGGTGATATGAGCGTTCGTTTTAGAAGGTCGATGAAGTTGGCACCTGGTGTGCGATTGAACTTCAGTAAAAATACGGTGGGTATGTCCTTTGGTGTGCCGGGGGCGCGGTACACCATTAATTCCAAAGGGCGCAAAACATTTACTACGGGAATTCCTGGTACAGGTTTATATAACGTTGAAACGATCAATAGCGGTACGCGGACGCGGTCTTCTGCTAATCAGTCATCGGTGCAGGACAAGCCCTATGTGGGGCCACCGGCGCCGGGGTTATTTGCAAGTAAGGCTGAACGCGAACTCAATAAGTTCTTGCACGATATTTATGATGCCGAAGCACCTGATGATCCCAGTTCGGTTATTGAAAAGGCAGCTGCGCTGCGTAAACAGTATGACGAGTTGAAGTACTCGCTCGAGTTAATCGCATTTTTACATGGGATTACCGATGACAAGTGGGAGAAGCAAGCCCGCGAATGGGGTGAAAGTCTCTGGAAGAACCGCGAGTGGGTCTTTAGCGATAAGTACGTGGTTAAGTACTTTACGGGCATCAAACCAGCAGTAACTATTTCAACTGGGATCACGACGAAGTTGTATTACAACGTGCAGACCTTGGGATTTATCTGGGTTGAGATTTTGCAGGGGCAGAAGAAATACGATGAAGCGATTGCGGTCTTGCACGAGATGGAACCTGATCAGATGGTGGGGATCTCAATGGCTGATATTGAAATCAGTAAGGGCGATTTTGATGGGGCGATTGAGACAACCGAAGATATTGAAGTTGATGATGATGCCACTGCGATGATGATGGTGCTGCGCGGTGTGGCATTTCGTGGCAAAAATATGCAGGAAGCTGCCATTGAATGTTTTAAGCGGGCGCTGAAAATTCAGAAGGTACTGCCGGAAGTGCTGGTGCATCGGGTGCTCTTTGAACGCGCCGAAAGTTATGCGCTGATGGGCAAGAAGGCGATGGCGATTAAAGATCTCGAAAAGATTCTGGTCGATGACCCTGATTACCCAGAGGTCGAGAAGAAGTTGAATGAGTTGAAGGGGTGAGTGGCAATCTATTCACTTGTTGTTTAAGCGCGGGGGATAGAGATTGTCTGTGTTGGGTTTTACCCTTAGAGCAGTGGGATTCATAGGCCTCCCAGGGAGTATCAATGCTTAAGTTGAATATCCGTAAGTTCCGTATTGCCTTACTTGTTGCCCTGACAATCCTTTCGATGGGGATGACAACTGTTCCGGCATCAGCGATTGATCTTGGGGCGAAGGGGCGTTACATCATCTCGGTGACGCCAAGTGCGCGGGCTGCGATTGAGGCTGCCATTGCTAAAAATGGTGGAACGGTAAAGAACAAATACAGTTATGTATTTGATGGCTATACAGTCGAACTTCCTAAATTGGTTGCAGGGTTACTTGCCAAGATTCCTAATGTTTTGACAGTTGAAGAAGATCAGCCAGTTTCAGGTTTAGGTATTCAAAACACACAGTCACCAACTCCTTCATGGGGAATTGATCGCATTGATCAGCGCGTTGCAGTCGGTGCAAATGGGTCAGTGAGCGCTTATGGCTATCGCAGTGCAGGAGCAGGGGCGACTATTTATATTGGCGATACCGGTATCTATCCGCATAGTGATTTTGGTTCACGGCTTTCGCAATCTGGTTACACATCGATTACCGACGGCAACGGAACAGTTGACTGTAATGGCCACGGAACGCATGTGGCATCGACAGCGGCTGGAACACAGTATGGAATTGCTAAGAATGCAACCTTGGTTCCTGTGCGCATTCTTGATTGCACCGGGTCTGGTTCTTATTCAGGCGTGATTGCAGGTCTTGACTGGATCTTGAGTCCTGAAAATCCAAATCCAAAGACAGCTGCAGTTTTGAATTTATCTATCGGTGGCGCAAAGTCGGCTTCAGTCAATAGCGCGATTCAGCGCTTGACCAATGCAGGAGTTGTTGTCGTTGCAGCTGCTGGTAATGAGAACACAGATGCATGCACCAAGTCACCAGCAAGTGCGCCAAGTGCAATCACCGTGGGTGCTACAACGATTACTGATGCTAAGGCGAGTTATTCAAATTCAGGAAGTTGCGTAGATATCAACGCTCCTGGTAGTTCGATTACAGGTGCATGGTTTGGATCGGCAACTGCAACCAACACAATTTCTGGTACTTCGATGGCAACTCCACACGTTTCTGGTGCAGTTGCTGTGTATTTAGGGCTTAAGCCAAACGCTTCTGTGCTTGAGGCGACTGCCTATATTGATGCAGAGTCGACCAAAGATGTGGTTACTGGGTTGGCTGCGGGAACGCCTAATAAATTGTTGTATGTATCGCCTACCGATGGTGGAGCGCCGATTGTGGCACCTGTTGTTGCAATGAAGAGCGTGACAGATATTACGTATCAGAGCGCCAAAGTGAATATTGATGTCAATCCAGGGTATGCACCAACGCAATTGAGTTTTGATTATGCAACAGATGCTGCCTTTACAACACCGGTTGCAGTTCCTGTTGTTCCAGGATCTGTCGATGGGGGAGCACCGACAGTTGCAGCGGTCGCACTGAATGGGCTGAGCGCATCGACTACCTATTACTTCCGCATTATTGGAGTGAATGAATCAGGTCGCACAATCAGTGAAGTGGGATCTTTCACCACTTTGGCACCACCTGTGACTGCGCCTATTTCTCGTATTGCACCGGCAACTGATGTCACTG
>Ga0214917_10002187_pt1 | contig 24244 bp, 38 predicted proteins | sample LL_1208_BB_MetaG_FD_177983 | JGI IMG/M metagenome (GOLD analysis project Ga0214917, IMG submission 177983) | Freshwater microbial communities from Lake Lanier, Atlanta, Georgia, United States - LL_1208_BB | ecosystem: Environmental > Aquatic > Freshwater > Lake | place: USA: Georgia | collected...
TTACCGATTAGTTCAAACTCACTTTGAAATAGATTATAGTTGAACCACAAAGTTTTATCTTTTGTGAATTCAACCACCCATCTTTTGTCTTCGGTAAATATCAACCAAGTTGAGCCTTGTTTTGTTGTATACTTGTCTGCACCTTCAATCATTTGGTCAAACATTCTAAACACAAGTTTCTCTAATTTTTTTCCTGATGGATTTTTCATAATTTTTACTTATTGATATAAGACGTACAATTGTTCTGCAATTTTTTTCACTTGAAACTCAAGTTCTTTAATTTTGTTTTTTTGTTCTTCAGTCAGTTCAAATCCATCGGCTTTAATGTCTGCGATTTCATTTGTTAGTTTTCGATGTTGTGACATTAAATGTCCATGTAAAATTTTTTTGTCTTCCATAATTTAATTTTTTAATCCCACCAATAGGGTATCTTTTCCTCCAAAATTCGAAAAAGAAGTTTATTTGCTTTACTATGATTATAATAAGATACTTCTAAACATAAAGTTTTTTTATTCTCAATAACCCCATTTTTTTTAATAACAGCACGAACTGAAGATGGATATTTATTTAAATAATCATCAAATCTCTCGTCGGTTGTTTTTATTTTAACAGATTTTGAATTTGGTTTTTCTAAAACATTTTCAAAATTTATAGTATCCTCCCAATAATCCAAACACTCTAACTGATAATATTCTTCTCTTATTCTTTCAAGTAAGTTAAGTGCTAAAGTCATATCTCTATTATTTCTATTAATATCTGTATGTCTATTATTTTTTACAAGTTCTTTTCTTTGGAATTCTATTTTTTTCTGTAAGATTTTATAAATAAAATCCCCATCCCAATCTCTATCGTGATAGATAGTTGGCATCCACTTGAAAATGTTTTTTATACCTGTAAGAAAGTATCTTAGTCTCCATGGTAATTTATAAAATAAAATATTTTTGTTCCAAACGGTATTTTTTGGTGTTGGTAATTCTTTATAGATTTTCATAGAATAAAAATAGAAAAATTAAATTAATAAAACAACTTCAATTGAATTTTTTTACTTTATTTTTTTCTCTCATTTTATTTGCATAATCCAACCAAGTCTTTTTAACTTTTGGCCATTGTTTTGTGGGGTTTTCAAAATTATTAATATTTTCTTCAAACCACTCTTGCATTGAATCATTAAATGATATTCTTTTAAATCTTGCTCTTTCTATTAACCCTTTGACATATGCAGAAACTTCTTCAGGACTAGTCAAATATTCAATATAAGATTCGTATTTTTTAGGAATAATATACATGTCTTCAAAATTATGTTGTCCAATATGTTCAATTTCATGAGTTATTGTTTCTTTAACTTCTGCAGTTAAATTAACCATATTTTTTGGAAAATCTTGAGGTCGATAAGTTATTTCAATTTCCATGTTATCAAATTCGGCGTTCGCAGAAATAGAAAATGGGTAATTAAATTCTTTGTCTCTGATAAATTTACATTTTAATTTAATATCAGCATAATCGTTTGCCCTTTCAAAATAATAATTTTCAACAAAATTATTTTTTATTTTAAAATTTTTGATAATATCCCGATATATTTTATTAATTACGGAATCTAATTTACTTTCTTGGATTATGTTTTTTTTTATTTTATTAATAACATTTTCCAATATAAAATTTGTCATTGTTTTAAATACGTCATTAAAACCCCCCCAATTGCTGTGGCATGATTTTGTAAATGGTTAATTGAGTCAGCATCCAATTTTGTTTTTCTTTTTGTATAATCAACTGATAATACGCCAATAAATTTTTCTTCAATTGTTTTTATTGCAATTAAATAAGATGATTTGCAATTTGATTCATCCGCAATATATTTCAAACCAAAAGTTGCGATTTTTTCATCTTTGAAATCAGAAATTTCAATAACGTTATTATTATACAATTCATTTATTGATTTTGAAAAAAGATTTACTGGTATATTTTTAAAATTTGTTTGAACTGATGGAGCGTTTGGGCCAACTGTTTCATATACAATTGAAAACTTTGCCATAGATTTTCCTGTTGGGTAAAAATTTCCTCCATTATGAAATTGAGACACCCATACTCTATCTGCTCCTAATTCTTCTTTTATATGTTCTATTTTTTGGTTTACAAGTTCACTAACTCGTAATGTATCCATCACCATATCAGGTTTGCTCTTTTTTTTATCTAAAATATATTTGATATACAAAATAGCCAAAGGTCCGAAAACACCTGAAATAAATGCAATTATGATTTGATATATTCCGTCCATTTTTTTTTGATTTATAAAAAAAATTAATATTAATTTTTTTCAATTATGGACCAAATTGTACCAGTAAGAGTGATAACACCTCCAACAATTTCTGTGACAGTTGTTTCATCAATAAGACCTTTCATAACTAAAATACCTCCGATAAAAGTAAGTCCGTGTCTTACAATACCTAAAATTTGTTCTTTTGTGAGTTTCATTTTATAATTTTTATATTTTTATTATACTAATAAATATAATAAAGTTTATAAAAATTAATCATTGTGTTCGAAGTATTTGTAAATTATAAAAATTACAAATAATAAAGGAATCGATAAACATATTATTTCTGAAGTTGTCATAGTTTTTTTTTTAAAAATAAATGAATTGCAAAATAAAATCAAATTTATAAAAATTATATTAACTAACTTTTATTTATTTTAACAATTTTTTGCGGTTCATGCGAGAATCGAACTCGCGGCCCATCCGTGACAGGGATGAATGTTAGCCACTACACCAATGAACCCAATTTTATAGGTTCTGAACTTGTTCCATAATTTCTGATACTTCATGAGGTTCTAAATAACCAATCACATCGTTTGTCACAGAAGTTTCATAAGTTAGTTTTCCATCTTTATCTAAAACGGCAACTTCAAACAAACCATCTTTACCACCGTAAGAAAATGTGTGAGACACAACACTAACACCAAATCCATTATCAAACTGTAGTCTTGCTTGTTTTCCAACCATGTATGGAGCATCATCAAGCATTTTAAATTCCAAATCTTCAAATTTTTTCATAACTTTTATTTTTTTTTGTTTCTTTTAATACTGTTTTTGCACAAGCTTTGCCAAATGAAAATCCACCTTGACTTTCATGATTTGTAGGAAAACTATTCGAGTCATAATAATTTCCGTCAGTTAAAGATAACTCTAACCAAACGGCAGTTTTTGGATTTATCTTGTCTCCACATTTTTCACAATAAATTATTTTGTCATTCATTAAACAAAGATAAGTAGAACATTTTATACTATCAAATTTTTTACAAAAAAAATTTACAATTTAAGGTTTGTATCCCGGACGTTAGCGGTAATAAAATTTACTCACTAAATCGTTCCCAAATCCAACTTCGTAAAGTTTGGCTTCGTTGTGATAGTTGCTGAATAAATCGTTCAGCTTGTGGACGTGTTTCAAATTTAACAAATTGAAAAGCCAAACTTTGTGTGCTTTCAACATAAACATATACTGGTGTCATAATCCGTAAATTTTTCGTACCGCTAACAAAATATAACCAAAAGTGGGGCGGCAATTCCCAAAATCAGCTATTGTGCTTATAATTTACTTTTGTAGGCAAGTCAGGGTTCAGCACTATAATCCCCACCTTCGGTTATACTCAACCGTTATGAATAATAAAAATCTCTAATTTCAGTTTTTACAATAATTAGTCTATTACCCAATTCAGGGTTAATTTTGATAATCTTCTCCCTTTCTTTGTTAAGAGTTTTTTCATTATTAGACCATCTTTCAAACTCATATAATCTTGTCCCATCAAGTAATACAAAATTATATATCCCTGTTTTTGACTTATTGAATTCGCCTACTACTGATATTTTTTTCATAACTTTTATTTTTTTAGTTGTCAGGACAGGATTCGAACCTGTATGAAGCTTTTCACTTCTGTTTAATCGTGATTGCCACGATACCAAGTAGTCTACTTGTGCGTTAACCAATTCCGCCACCTGACTTCTATCTATATTAATAAAGTGTCACCCGTATGGGATTCAAACCCATGTTCTTTTCCGTGAAAGGGAAACGACTTAAATCACTTGTCCAACGGGCGAAATTAAGATGAGTCAATTAAAGTTTGTTAATCTTTTAGCCGGCATTACCCGTTTCCAACAATCACCACGTGGAGGTGGATTAACTACGATTGTTTTGCGGGAGCCGGACTCGAACCAAATACCCACGGGCACATCTCGCTTATCAGGCAGACCCTATCGCCATCAAGGTTTATCTTCCGTAGTCGGCACAGTAGGAATCGAACCTACATGGGACCTATTAACCTTTCAACCGCGTATCAGACGGAGGGTATATGTGCCGTATTGTATATTTTCGTACTGACGGTTGGATTCGAACCAACGTTTTCAAATTTCCACTACAGGTATAGATGATATAAGCATCCACTGTTACGCCAGCTTATTTGTGGTATGGGAGTGGATTCGAACCACCGGCACAAGTTTTTCACACTTTGCTCTACCTACTGAGCTACCACACCATTTTTTTGTAATTAATAGTTGATACACACTCTCGTTTCACCATATTGTATCAACAGGTTAATGAACTTAACGAGTTTCCCTTTTCTTACAATCACAATATCTTAAATCAAAGAACTTTTTTCTCTTGTTGTGGGGGTGAGACCACCATCATATTTTCTCACCCCCGTTGTTTGTTATACAAAGATATGTAATATATTTTGTTTTGCCAAATCTTTTTTAAACTTTTTTTACCAATATGTCAAAGAACCTTTTTGAGCTCCGTACCAGATTCGAACTGATTTCTCCTGATTACAAGTCAGGCGCATCGCCAACAATGCTTACAGAGCCAATATAAAACAAAAGACCCAAGATTTTTTTGTCTTGGGTCTTATATTCCTTTTATTATTATGTTAATTTTTTTAACTAATGAATGAAAATGCCTCTAAACCTGTATAAATAGTTAAACAGCGGTTAAATAACTGCTCTGTGGTTGAATTAGAAATCATATGTTTATTAGTTATTTTTATTTTTTGTTATACAAAGATATGTAATCTATTTTGTTTTGCCAAATCTTTTTTAAACTTTTTTTAAAATAAAAAACCCACCTTTTTTTAAAGATGGGTTTTCAAAATATTTAAAATTAAAATATTACATCCCAATTTTTCTTTCAAAATCTCTTAATCTATCTCGATTTTTACTATATATTCCAAAACCTTTATCATCATCTTCATGTGCTCCATAACCTCTTTTTAATTTTTTATGAATTGCTTGAGCCAGTTTTTTTGCGTTATCTGAGTCCATTAAAAAATCTGCAAATTCAACCATTTCATCATTTCCAACTTCAGAAAACTCAAAACTAGAAATTATATCGTCAATAATTTTTCCAATATTTCTTTTTTCTCTTTCATTTTCTAATATTACTCGTCTAGTTATTCTTGACAAGTCTCTTTCGTTAAATCTTGTTACCCTCATAATAATACTTTTAGTATAAATATATTGTTAGTTATTATTTTTGATTATGCAAAATTGTTATTTATAGAATTGTTCATAACAAAATCAAAATTTCCACAAGGGAGTCTATTTTGTAGGTTTTCAGAAAGTTTTTTATTACTTAGAGTAAATTTGAAAAACCCATCAGAAAAGAAAGTTTCATCTCTAAGCCCTTTTGTTTCCAACCTTGTAGAAAATTTTTCTTCATCACAAACATAGGTAATCCTTGATAATCCCTGAGACCATTCTAAGGCACCACCTTCTAAATTATTAATTATAATTTCAACACCTATATCACCAGTCAGTACTCGAACACTTTTAATTTTACCTCTCAGGTTAAATTCTTCATTATAACTACTCCAAACAATCATGTCATCTTGTGAAAGTGGTTGAAGTTTAAAGGATTCTTCGGTATATTCGTTATATTCACTATTAACCCATTTTGTTTCTGATGGGATTGTAGTAAATTTTACGGTTTTTCCAATTAAATCATCGAAATTTACATTTTGTGGATTAGATTCTTTAATAATTCTTTTAACTATATTAGCTAAATCAGATTCTGTAAGTCTTATAATTTTTTTCATAATAATATTTTTATTTATAAATATATTGTTAATTGAAAAAAGTTTTGTACCTCCAGCAGGACTCGAACCTGCAAAATTCATTTTCTAAGAATGACTCGTATACCAATTCCGACATGGAGGTATTTTATTGAGGTCGGGGTGGGATTTGAACCCACATACTACGGTTTTGCAAACCGAGACTTTACCAATCAGACACCCGACCAATTAACGACAGTGATGGTCTGCCGCCCTTGTTGCAATTTGATTATCAGGTTTTATATTTGCTTTATAACCCAATGAATGAACCCAACCCACCGCAGGTCCAACAAGTCTTGAACTAAAATGTTTTTCTTCTGAATTATAGTCCAAATCAATTTCAACTTTAACATTTATCTTACTTGTTAACCAATTTGCAACCTCGATAGAATATTCACATTCATTCCAAAGCCTTGTCCATTTATCTCTTATTTTTTTTATCTTTTGTTTGTTATAAATGTAATGAACACCTCTGTTTCCGTACCTATATGCAATTGCCGTTACATATACAGTATTTCTTCTGTGATTTTGGGAATCAGTTCCTATATGAATTTCTATATAAGGACATTCATTTAAAATATCCAACGTGTGTTTTGGTATATCGATTACAGTGTCACCGTCAACTTTTTTAAATACGCGGTTCATAAATTGATTTGGGTAAGAAAATTCAAAATTTCATAATTAAACCTGTTGTGTAAAATACTTGACTATTGCTCACTCCTGTTATAAATATTCTTTGAAAAATTTTAATATTTGAAGATACATAAAATCTTAATCGTATATCGTAGGACCCGGCAAAAATTAAATCATTAATTGTTAAATTTGAAAATGTTTCAACCAAATTTATGCTTTTAAGTTTTGTACTTATGGATAACTGAAACTTATTATATTTTAATCTATAAACAAAATCACTTTTTTGTTTGAAAACTATTTTTTCAAAATTTGATTTAGCAATGGAATCGTAATTTATGTTGGTATAAGTTCTCATTAAAGGTTGAGAAAAAATTACCTGATGGATTAGTAATCCAAATATTAAAATTAGGGGTTTCATAATATATAATTTATTTAATTTCAAAAGCGCATCTCATAATTTTTTTGGTTTTAACCGCGTCATCGAAATTTCCAATAACAACACCATCTTTAATTGTAAATGCGTGGTGTCTAACTAAAACAAAAAATGTTCCTTTTGGATTTTGTTTAATAAAAGTTCCAACGGTCATTTGTCTTAATTTGGGTTCTCCTTTGATTGTGACGTTATAAGACAATGAATTAATCAATGTGGAACTTTTTCTAACACCAACAGGATAAACTTTTTTGTTGTTTACAGTAGTTCTATTGTCAGCCATTCTTACAAGCTTACTTACAGTTCCGTAAGTTCCTTTTTTTGGTTTTCTACCAAATTGTTCTGCAACATACTTATGTGCGTTGTCATATGGAATGTCAAATGAAGATGCAAATGCTCTAACAACACAATCGGCTTTTTCTGATTTTGCGATTATTGAGTCTGAATAACCTTGAATTGCTTTTGAAGTAATTTCGTATGGAAGTTTGTTTTTCATAATACAAATATACAAAAAATATTTAATTCAAAAAAATCTGATAAAATTTTTTATAAAAATGTTTGGTAGTTTAAATAAAATAACTATCTTTGTATTGTAATCAGTTATTAACCATTTAAAAAAATTAAAGTCATGAAAAATTTGTTTGTAAGTGTCTTGTTGACCTTTGTTAGTCTTGTATCTTTTTGTCAAACCTATACATTTGATGTAAAAAATTATGATTTGTATGTTGTAGATGATTTTCCAGAAAAAGACTCAATACTAAAAAATAGTAATATATCTAAATCTATGGTTTGTGATAGAAAATACACAATAGATTTAGATAGTATGATATTGAAGTTTTATGAGAATGGTGAGTTTGTTGAAAATTTTAAAATTACAAATGTAGTTGATTTTGATAATGAAACTTTAATATTCGTTGATTCCTACACAACAAAAACAAACTATATGACTACAATTTATATTTATTTTAAATTACATGATAATAAAATAAATGATGTTTGTTTTTTGTGGCCAGACTTTTTGAATAATAGAACCTTTCTTAAAGACATTAAATAATAAAAAACCCCCATTTTTCGGGGGTTTTTTAATTTTAATATTTTAATATTAATTAAAATCCTCTAGCAAGGTCAATAGCAGCTTCACAAGTAGTATTACCAACCACTAAACCTGCAGTGTCTAAAGGAACTCGCAGAGCTCCTCCGTTATATTCAATGTAAATTATATTATTACCAAATTTTGGTTCTGCTCTTGCGGCTTCCCATTCTTTTTTTAGAGTTGCTTTGGTTGTAGGGTTTCTTTCTGCTACCCATTTATCATAAGCATATTGTACCGTACTATTCCAAGATGTTAAACTGGTTTTCGCTATTACCGTTACAGTGGCCGTTTTCCCTACAGGGACAATCGCTTGTTCCTCACCATTATCATGATTACTGTGTTTTGAAACTCCACCAATGGAAACTTTATGGTCTGTCAATTGGTCAGTACTTAATCCTTTTCCAAAAACTCCAATTCTAGTTATGTATGCAATTTCTGTTCCGGTATTCTTAACCGTGCAAGTAACTAAAAATTGGTCCATACCTGTACTACAAACGGTTCTATTAACTGCCGCAGGACCTGTAACAAGTGCTAATGTTGTATTACCTAAACCTTCCATCAAATATTGTCTTGATGATGCATTTTGATGCATTTCCAAAATTCTTTGTTTTTCTTGTTCTGAAATTATAAACTTCATAATTTTTTGTTTTTTATGTTTTTTTATTTTAATTATAAATATATCAATAGTTTAAAAAAACAAATTAATTTTTTATTTATTTGATTTTTATGTGTATATTTGTAGAAAATAATTATTTAAAAAATAAACCTCATGAAAACACTTCTTTTAACCTTCGGTCTTTTGTTATCCACATTTAGTTTTTCTCAAAAATTAGTAATTGAAATTTTTGAAAGACAAGAATTAATTTCTTATAGAAATACAACTTTAGACTCAGTACTTATGAGTCCTGATGAAGTTAGTGAGCTTGAGGTCACAAAAACAACATATGTCATTGATTTAGATGAAAAGACATCTTCTTACTTTGTTGGTGGAGAATTTTTAAGTGTTTTACCTGTTGATGTAATTCGTGCTGGCGATGGACTTTTTGTAGTAAAAATATTGGAAGAAGGATTTGATTATGGTTTAATTGTTCATATTGGCTATGACGGTGATAATGTTTTGTGGTATTGGAATGGCTACCAAATGACCACCGTCAAAAAAATGACAAAGTTTAATATTGTCAAATCTTCATAAAACAAGAAACCCCATCTTTTATAGGTGGGGTTTTTAATTTATTTTGGATTTTGAGTTGGTGGTATAATGTTTTTAACAAATTTGACCATACATCTTAATGGTTTTACCCCACCATTAATCGTATTCATACTTATAACGACTCCACTTTCTTCAGATAGGTTATATTGTTTACCCATATTTCCAATGAAATAGTTTTGTAAATTTTTATCACTAGTTATAAATCGATATTGATTTTTACCAACAGCCGTTCCTGTTGATATTTGAGTTCCACCAAATTTTATACCCGCAATACTTTTAAATTCATCTAAATTCAAAACTATATTTGACATAAAATCTTCTATTTTAACTTTAACAAAAGAACTACTATCAAAATATTCTTTATTGTTTGTATCCATTTTGATAGGAACGTTTACTATTATTGGTAATTGTCCATTTTCACTACCTTCCATTAAATATTGTCTTGATTTTTCTTGTAATCTTCTAATTTCTAACATCAAGTTTGATTGTTGGATGTGTCTAATTTTGCTATAACTTCTATTCATAATTTTGTAATTTAAATATAAATATATTATAAAACAAAAAAGGTGTTGTTTTCAACACCTTTTTTAATTTTAATAAGTCGCAACGGGATTCGAACCTGTGACACGTCCTGATTTGGATTGCTCTACCAACTGAGCTATACGACTTATTTAATATATTAACCTACCTCAATTATAATTCATTAGAATCTAAATATAAAGCTTCTTTTTCTTCATATTCAAAAAATTCTTTCATGTATTGAAAATAATCTTCTGAGTTAATAAAATCATAATGTAATTGTTCAAAGATGTCTTCCATAATTATTTTTTTTAGTAGTCCCATCAGGATTCGAACCTGAAAGATTTCTTTAGAAGAGAAATATGTTTCCATTTACATCATGGGACCATTTCAATTAGTTCTTATTACAAATATATTAAATTTTGTTTAAATAAAAAACCCCCAATTTAAAAAAAGGGGGGTTAATTATAAAAAAGATAATTTTACATTCCAATAATCAAATCATCAGGATTAAATCCTTTTGAACCTTTGATTTTATCTTCAACTTCATCGTACATAAATGTTTTAACTACCGCCAAAATTGATTGTTCTGATTGAGCAATTTTTGTTTCCATCCAATCTTCAAGTTGTTCACCTTCTTCCATCATTTCCCACATTTTATGTGCCAATGTTGCAATTGTAAAAAGTTGTTGTTTTGCCATGTAAGAACCTCTTTCTTCAGATTCATGTAAAGAGTCTTTTATTTGTCTAAGTTGTTCTTCTGTTATAATGATTCTTCCCATTCTAAGCTCGTTTTACAGTTTTTATAAAACCTTCATTTATTCCTTTTAATTGTGCAATTGCATCATAATAATTAGTTAATGCTTCCTCTAATTTATCATATCTTAATTCCAAATCTTCTCCTCTTGATGTTTTTTCTAATTTTTTAATTCTATTTTCTATTTTGGTTTTTGTTGCTTGTTCATACAATTTATCTAAATCTACTTCTATTTCTTCTAATTCCTTTTGTAAATTTTTTGCTCTGTTTCTAACTCTTGCATAAGCAGCTTCCATATTTGAATTCAATAAACTTCCACCAGTAAAAAAAATGCCAATATTTTCTCCAAACGTAACAAATCTATTAAAAAGACCAACAGTATTTGCTTTTAATCTATCCCCCAAACCTTCATTTATCATAATTTTTTGTGAGCGTTCTATTATGTATCTTTTTTCTACTTGCTCATTTAACTCTTTTATTTTTTTAATTTTTGTATTCATATCTAAATTTATTTCTATCTTAATTTTCTTTTTAATTCTTCGATGATGTTTTCTAACATTCTAACTTGATGTTTGACCAAATCTTTGGCTTCCTCAATTTTTCTTCCATCTCCTTTTTTTGTTGCAGAATCTAAATCTTCTAAAGAATAAGATACTCTTTTACATGTACCTCTGAAATCTTCAGCAACTTGATTTATGCTTTCATTAATTGTTCTTTTAACAATTTTATTTAAATCAAATTCAGTCAGTCTAACTATTTTTTTCATTTTTATTCGATTAATTTATTTATTACCATGTTCTACAAGCCCAATATCTTGGTTTCCATCTTGGGCCAGGATTATCGCAATTGTGTCTTGCTCTAAATGAACGTCTCCTTTCAGGATTGTTCTTTTTAATTACCATTCTTTTTCCGTGTGCCGATTTTCCACCAAACCCAAAGTTCACTTTAACAACCTTACCTTTGTCGTTTTTAACGTATACCTTGAACTTTTTGATGTCTCCTTGCATAATCTTACCAAGTTGAACTTTTCTACCTTGATATTCAGCTTCTTGTAATAAGTTTATTTCTTCAACATTACCATAAATGTCTTCATAAATAAAATCCTGATGGAATGATTCTTCAATTAAAATCTTTCGTATGGTTGATAAAATATTCATAACAATAAATATATCATTAATAAAAAAAGGTGAAGTTTCCTTCACCTTAATTTTGGGTCGACACGGGTGTGTGTCAACATCTCTCCACCACTTTGTTTTTAACAGAACAAAGAAACTACCCCTCCAATTTAGATTTTGCAACAACAACTTCAGCCATAGTTATGTCCTTGCTAGTACCCAAAACTAATGACTCTTTTAGCATATTAAAGGGAATATGTATTAAGAAATCCTTACCATTAAAAGTTGAAAAGTCTTCTTTAAGAGTCAATGATGAGTGAATCATGTTTAAGAATATTTTAAACTGAACCTCATCAACAAAAGTTTCATTTAACAGTTCCCCGTGCTTAGGGTGAACAAGTAGTATATTTTTTATTGTTGCCATATCTTTTACAAATATAAAATTTTTATTTTAATTTTACAAATAATCCCAAGTAATTTTTTTAACTACTATTTCATCAATATCTGATATAGCAAAATATTTCAATTCTTCTTTAATTGTTGCATCGATAAATCGTCTTATGTATTTATTTGCATTTCTAGCGTGATTTTTTTGATATTGAGTCGAGTAAGACCAATAATCACATTTCATATCAACAATTACATCGAATTGATAAATGTATTTTTCGTGAGTACGATATTTGTTATGCCCGTCTGAATATTTTCTAATATTTGTTATTTTAATAACAGTGTTGTTATACTCATTCCATTTACATAAATTAACTAATTTGAAGATGTTTTTACGTAAGAATTTTTTGATTACCGCTATTTGATTGTCTTTAACTAATTGATTTTTTTCCATACCACAAAGATATATAAAAAAATTAATTGCACAAAAAAAATGGATAATAATATTTTACTATCCATCAATTTTTTGCCGGTTTCAGCTCCATCTATATTAGAAAAAAAACGCTGAGATTACACGTCATGTTTGAGAACCTTTAGAGTCATTATTGTTTCTACTCTTATCCACCATCTTTTGGATGGTATTTCTCAGTGCTGGTTATTTAGGTGAACCACTCCTTGAGGTCTAAGCTACTCTCTTACTACTCAACTCTCTTCGAGGATGCCTCCCCAACTAATCCTTGCGGGACTAGAGGTCTTTTGTAAAACTACACTTGGTCTTGGGAACCTAATGTGCCACGGACAGCCCGTGACTAAGTAAGCACCTTTCGATTAGACCTGACAGACACTTTTCCTTATTTATAATTAATTGTTTAATAATAATTAAGTTTTGTGTTGTGGATTATCGAAGTAGTGGTCTGCCAAAAGAGCCAACCCATCTTTTGAACGAGTCGATACTCAACTACTTCGTGAAATGTCCCCATTTCCATACTTCAAGAACTCTTCGAATTATTACCTTGGTGGGTAAATAATAAGGACGATGTCAGCACCACCTGTTACTCATCTTGTCTTTCGACGTTAAGATTCCTCTGATATTGGAACTCGCAATTTAAGTGTTGGAACACTTGGTTTTGCAAAAATTCCTACGAGTTATTCCTATTGGTGTCCCCACCTCAACTAGACGACCCACATCGCCCAATCATCTAACCACTTTCCCTACAGCGTCGCCCTCGGTACTAAAGGTCAAACGGTATCCCGCTTGTGTACTCGACCTCAATTATCTGAAGACAATTAAGACGCAAACCATATAACACAGATGGTTCACTTTATCCCACTTTCGTGGTTTATTTTAATGGACCATACACGGCCCAATATCTTTATCAATCAAAGAAGAGAATTTCATCTCAATTACTTGCCAAATAATCTGACAAAACTTATCATGAACGGATAATCATTTTTTCAAAGAACGTTATCGGACGTTTCCGATTTGTTTTACAAAGTTAAGAAGAATTTTTTTATTTGTCAAATTTTTCTTTTATTTTTTTTTCGGGTGGTTTCGGATTTTTACCGAAGTCAAGGAAGTTTACGTTTCCTTTCACAACCTCACGTTAGGCTTGTGTTTCATACACTCTCACCCCCAAACTGTTTTACAAAGTTATGTTTTTATTTTTTAATAAACAAATCTTTGTCAATTTTTTTAAACATTTTCTACAAAAACATCTTCTGTTCCGTAATATCTTGCTCTAACACTTGCAAAGACTTCATTTGAAGTATAAAGTTTTTTTCCTTTATCATCAAAATAATAAAAAATCTCTGAAATGTTAATTAAATCTTCACTCATATTAATATTTCAATTTTTTTATACAATGGGTCGTTTCCCGATTGTTTTACAAATCTAAAACTATTATTTCAATTTGTCAAACATCACAATAAATATTTTTTGATTTTTTTGTGATAAATATATTTAAGTTTACAAAAAGTTACAGTTCAAGAAAATAAAAATCTTTTAAATTATCTGAATAGTGTAAATCGTATCCTAAATTTTTGTATAAGTTTTGTGCGACATCGTTTTCTCGATGAGTAATTAATGTACAATACTTAAATCCTTCTTGTTTAGAAACATCGTGAGCCAAATTCATAATTTGTTTTCCAAAACCATTTCCTCTAAAATTTTCATTTACATACACATCGTAAATGTATGTGGCGTTGTCGCTATTAAAAAAATTTTCATCACAATTTTTTCTACACCAACTTTTATCTTCATATAATCTAGGTATGTCATAATCTAATGCCCACCCATTATCAAAAGATACTATATTCGCATAACCAATTAAATTTTCATCTAAACTCATAATTTTGATTTTTTTTCCAAAAGTATTTTTAGTTTCACCTTCAAATAAAATGTTAGTTGAAATATGATTACTTTCAAAAATATTCATCATAGATTTTATCCGAAATAATTGTTCGTGTAATTTCATTTTTAATTAACTATTTTCAATTTTTTTATTTAGAATATCCACAAAGGTATTTTTCATATCTTTTACTAAATCCGAATAAGTTCTTTTTGGTATATCTTCAGTTTCATATTCAAAGTTTATACCTTCCCTTCTTATCTGATTAAGAGCCGCTTCAATTTGTTTTTCTGATAACTTTCTAAATCTTAAAAGTTTTTGTTTGATGTCTTTGACAAAATTATTATCTCCTTCGTAATTTGCAATTGGTAATGTTTCTTCAGGTAAATCTTTTGTGTATGGTTTATCATATCCGCTATATAAAAAGTTTATACCTGATATGTTTGTAATACATTTATGTCCTCCTGAATTTGCCTGTAAAAAGTCATAACCGTTAATTGTTTGTTTTTCAGAATCAAATGAAGGCATTTTACCATATAACGCCATCATATCTTTTGATGTAAAACCAACTGACTCAGGTGTTGCCTCTCTTTCTGCAATTCTTTTAATAACTCTAAAACTTAAAATTTCTTTTTTTAATTCAGATTTAAACTTATTTAATACTTCGTCTTTAATTTCACCTAAGTTTATACCTTTAAGTGCTCTTTCTTCTTTAAATGGATTACAAGATGCTTGAACCATCCCAACTTGTCCACCAAGACCAGTCACTAAAAAGTCTGCATCAGGGTGTAATCTAAATGGAACGTATCTATCGTAAGAACCTTTTTTCATGCTACCTAACCCATATTGTGATATAACATTTCCTGTTTTTTCAATTACACCTTCTTTTTGTCTTGCTTGTAAAAACTTTTCTTGATTTTGTGTCATGGTTTCAATAGACGCATAGTCTTGGTCTTTTGCCATTTTTTTAATGTTAGTAAGAATACTAATTAATGATGGTTTTGAGTTCATCACTAAACTTTCCATAAAATTATCATTATTTTTATAAGCTAAAAGTAGCTTATTAACCACCAATCCCATTAACATTTTATTTTGTTTTAGTGAACTATCTTTATCAAATTTATATAAAAAGTTCATTACCATTTCTGGCGTTATTTTATTGACAGCAAAATTTGCAGAATCAACAGTTGATATTAACATTATATCATCTGATGGAAATATTTCTTTAGGGGATATTACTTGTGATATTGTTTCAACATTAGACCTCGCGTGTCTGAAACTTGTTGCGGTGTCGTCTTCAACACCAGCCTGACTATCGTGATGGTCTGTATGAATAACAAACATTGGTTTACCGTGTGCAAAATCTACAAGTACTGGCATCACATCACCCTCACCTTCAGGTTTTTTAATTGCAAATTCTTTTGTTCCGTATTGAATAACTTCACAATCAACCACAGTAATACCATTTTGCTCCAAATAGTTTTTCATGGCAATTGCTGTTGTGACGCCATCCAAGTCTTGGTGAAAGTAAATTTTAGCTTTTTTATATCTTTTAGCAATATTTTTAATATCTCTAATTCCTGATTCTTTAATCAACATTTTAAATTGACTTTCAGTTATAATAATTTTCATAAATAAGTTTCTCCAATATTTGTTAATTCTTCAGAAGAATATTTATCTCCATTTTGTTTTTTCCCTCCATTTGTAACTTCCCAACCAATCATTCTGTTAATAATACTTTGTTGTATCCATTTGTCAGTTAGAGGATTTCCAAGTCTGTAATTACTTTCTTCAGGATTATTATAAAAATAAAGTTGTTTACCAATATCCCAGTATGCCCAACTTTTACTCATACCGGCAGCACTTATTTCTTTATTTACTTTGGTTGTCATCAAATTTTTGAACCTGTCAACTAAATTATTTACCAACGATTCAATTTCTTTTGGGTTTTCTTTTGATAATGCTTCGGCGTATTTTTTCATACTTTCACTGGGTTCTGCAGTATTAAATCCAACATCACTGTAGTTTAATTTTGATATGTATTGGTCAGGACCGCTCGTTGGTTCGTTTTTTTTGACGTTTGGTTGATTAGTTTTAAAATTTGAGGTTATTTTATTCGCACTAGCTATTCTTTTTAATCTATAAACCCTTTCTTTTAGTCCTGGTATTTGGTCAACAATTTTATTTACTTCGTCCCAATTTATTGAAAAACGGGTTGATAAACCAGAAACCCCAAAAGTATCACCACATTGATTGTTATCCCCCAAATTAAGAAGACATAACGCTTTGCACATTACCAAGTACCAGTCATTTCCAGTTAAAAAAAAATGTTTTTCTACATAACCTCGAAACTTCCAGTCTTTTATAAATAAATTTATTAATTCATCAATGGACTTGGCTTCTTCTATTTTTTCATAAACAAAAATTCTTTCCCCAGCATCAATAGATTCTTGTCTTAATTCTAAATATTTTCCCCCATTATTCAATTGATTTACTGCATCCTCATGTGATGTATTTTTAACATATTCAAACCAATCATCTATAATTTTTTTATCCTCTTCTTTAGTTTCACAAATTCCCATGATTTGTTTGATTCTTAAAATTTGTTCGTTGAGTATTGTATTCATAACAATAAATATACTATAAAACAAAAATCCCCACTATGACGGTGGGGGTTGTTGTAGAGTTTCTAACGTTTTGAAGTATTCAATTCTTGTTTTAGCAATTTGACAGTAGTTTTCACTTAATTCTATTCCCAACCATCTTCGGTTAAGTATTTGTGCAGCCACCAAACTAGTTCCGCTACCGGCGAATGGGTCCATAACTATATCGTTTTTGTAAGATAGTATTTTAATCGCTTTGGTTGGAATGTCCATTGAGAACGATGCCTTGGTTAGTGATTTAGTATCTGCAAAGTAATTCCACTGACCAAACACGAGCTCCATAAACTCTTTCTTATCGTTTTCTTTATATACATTTTTAGTTCTTACAATACCATCTTTATTTTCAACCTCAGTTGGTGTTCCCTTCCATTGTGGTTCTCCTTTAACTTTTTTGATGTGATATTTTTTGTATGCCAATATTAAACATTCTTTAGGGTTATAAATATATGGTCCAGAGCTTGACATATACGACCCCCAAGCGGTAGTCTTGCTTCTATGTGGAGATTCTTCAACTAAATCAACAAGACCGAACCATTTAAATCCTAAAGATTTCATCACATTCCAAATTTCAGAAACAATGAAAACTCTACCTCCTCTATCTTTCAAATTAATTTCAAAAGGAAGATTAAGACATATCCTACCATCATCCTTCAAAACCCTATAAGTCTCTTGTAACCATTTTTTGGAAAATTCAAGGTATTCTTCTAAATTTGTATTATCATCATAAACATCATAATCAATTCCAACACCGTAAGGACAACTAGTGACAACTAAATCAATACAACCTTCAGGTAAAGTTTTCATCACCTCAATACAATCTCCATTTATAATTTTATTTGTTTCTATCATTTTTTTATATAATTTGTGTAATCACTTGAGCTAACTTATATCCTGTAAAAGCGCCTGCGGCGGCTGAACCAGGCAATACTATAAATTTACCCAAAATTGTATCATACTTTTTTCTATTAACAATGTAAGAAATTAGTATGTAATAGATAATATAGTTAATTAATACCATTAAATCCAATTCTTTTGCAACAAAAACAACAATAGAGTTTCCTAAAAAACCCCAAGCGAAGTTAATAAAAGTTTCCCTTAATAATTCTTTTGGTGTTGTAAGAGCATCTAAAACACTTATTTCTTTATGAATTCCGGTTTTTTTCTTCAATTGTTTTGATGTGGTGTTGAAGGTACCAGAGGGCCTTTCTGAGGTCTTCAAGTTCTTTATCTTTTCTTTTTTTTCCTGCACGTGATATATATTTTATTGTATTTCCTAAACTAAATCCCAAATCCCAAGCATCAATAACTTTGATTGCTTCATATTCATTATTTTTACCAAATTGATAATGGTCAGGGTGATTTACTTGTTCTTTATTGTTTTCCATTTATATTAAATTTAATTTCCTCTGGTTCAACGTTAGACCCTTTCATGGTTTCTGAATCTACCAAATAATCTTCATCATTTTGATATTCATTTAATAGTTCATTATTATCAATTGTTCCGTATTTACCAATAATCTTGTCTACATTTATTTTGGTATTCATTTTCATTTTAATTTCCATTAATGTTTCTGCACTTTCAAGTGATTTTATAACTTCAATCAAAACTTTATATGGGTCTGCATTTGATGCCGGTCTTCTGTCTTCTAAATAACCTTTCCAACTTTTGGCAGTTTGTTTTGGGATTCTTATTGACGCCCCTCTATCTCCAATTCCATAACTATATTTTTCAATTGATTGTGTTTCGTGTTTTCCTGTAAGTCTCAAATTGTTTTCAAAACCATAATTTTTGATATGTTCATGATGTCTTGAGCCAAATGTATTTAAAATCGCTTGAAAATATTCGTATCCACCCAATGTTCTCATTCTATCATTTGAAAAGTTGGTGTGCATACCTGAACCATTCCAATCACCTTTGAGTGGTTTTGGATGTAAAATTATTTCATAATTGTACTTCTCTGAAAGTCTATGTAAAAAATATCTTGTCATCAATAAATCATCAGCGGCTTTTAAACTTCCTTTAGAAAAAACTTGATATTCCCATTGTCCTAAAGCAACTTCGGCGTTGATGCCAGTAATTTCCATACCATATAATAAACATAACCCCATATGCTCTTCTGCAAATCCTCTTCCAACAACATTTCCTCCGACACCACAATAATATTTTCCTTGAGGTTCTACATGTGGAATTTCATGACCTAAAATAATATTATTTTTTAAATTTTTAATAAAATATTCTTGTTCAAAACCAACCCATAAATCTTCTTGATTTTTAACTTTTGACCTAAGATTTGTTTTGTCGGGTGTGCCGTCTGAATTTAATACTTCACATAAAACATATACCCGGTTATTTTCTAATGGAAAAGTTTTTTGAGTATAATATCTAACTGGTTTTAATATTTTATCTGAGTTTTTTGTGTTAGCTTGTTTTGTCGATGAACCATCAAAGCTCCATTCCGGAAATTTGAATTCATTTACATTTGTATTTATTTCTTCAACTTTTACTTTGCTTCTAAGGTTTGGTTCTGACTCATATCCGTCTAACCACACATATTCTAAAGTTATTTTCATTTATCTTTTTTATTTTTTTTTATTTTGAAATTTATAAAAAAAGACCTAATATAATTTCCAAGGTCATTATCGTTCGGGTATTTTTTTATCATATTTTTTATTTCTTCTATTATTTCTTTTTTTTTCATTGGTAATAAATATGAAATTAAATTGATTTTGTCAACTTAACATAATTCAAAATTTTAGATTGAAGAATGTAATTTAGTATTTTCCTTTTGGTTATTGGTAACAATGTTTCACTATATGGAAAGTTATTGTTATGATTAACTTTGAAAAAAATAAGATTGTTATAAACATTTGGTTCTTTTAAATTTTTTATCAACGTTTTTTTGTTTTCAAACAAATCAGGTTTTAATTTAAAATCATCTATTTCACATATTTTTTTTACACAACATTTATTATCCATAACTTCTTTTTTAATTTGTTTGATAATAAACTCATACAGATATTTTTTTCCTTTTTCTTCAATAATAAAAAGTCCTTGTTTTTCTTCAAAGTTTTTTTCATTTTTTATAACACTTAAAGAAACACTGTCATTTACTAATTCCCAAATTGCTTTAGCATGGTCAAAGGAACTTTGTAATTTTTCAGATGAAAATTTACATATTTTATACAATTCTAAAATATTTTGTCCTGACAATAATGGTATTTCTTGACTAACTAAATCAGATATTAAAATTTCTTCATCTTTTTCTTTTAAATTTTTTGTTAGTGACAAATATTGACCTTTTTGTAATAACAAATTTATGTTGGCTAAATGAAGTGATAAAAATTGAAAATTAGGGTATAGTTTAAAACTATTTAATTCTTTTTCAATTTTTTGTAAATAGGCTAATAAAATATATTGTTTGTGTTCAAAATCTATTGGCTCTTGAAATACCCAATTTGTGTCCATAGGTAAAAAATAAGAAAAATATGTTAATCAGTAAATATATTAATTATATCTCATAATAATATATGTCTCCCCATTTACATTAATTTCATCGTGGTCTCCGTCATAACTGCCTAAAATATCCCCCCAACTATCACTATTAATTACATAATCTATTACAGCCTCCGTATCAACATGATACAAAATTTCATTCTTATCAAATCCTTGGTCAGATAAAAATGAAACAAAGTCATCTTCATTATCGTCAACATAAGATTCAATTGCCGATTCTATTTCGTCTTGGTTGTATTCACCCTCTGGATTTTCTTCAACGTCTTCAATGAGTTGTGTTATATCATCAATTTCGTCTTGGATGCTATTTTCGGTTTCTTCATCCAAATCTTCATTATTTATTCTTTGTTCTAATTTTTCAATTTTTTGTTTGTATATATTTACAATTTTTTCTTGTTGTTGTGTCAAATCTTTTTTAATTCCCCAATTTTCAGGGTCATCATAAATTGATTCTGATATATAATCACTTAAAAAACCTCTAACCGAATCACTATCCAAATGGTCTTCCCAAACCCAAGAAGAAAATGCTTCATATCCAAGTTCATCTATTCTTGCCTCAATTGAACGTCTAGCTGCACTTTCTATTTCATCTTCACTATATACCATCCATTCTGTGTCTCTATCATCCTCACCTAACCAAGTAAAAAAACCACCACCATAATGTGTGTAATTTTCAGGATAAATAAAATATTTGTCCTCAAGAACTTCTTCCTCACTAAAACCATCATCATAATAAGACAATTTACCTTTATTTTTTAACTCTTCGTATAATGCTTCTGTTTGGTAGGATATTTTTTTTCCATTTTCAATATTCCAAGCGTCTTCTTTTCTAAGTTTATCTAAATAATTGAGTTTTTCTTGAAGTATTTCTTGTTGTCTTATAGTATGTCTTTTACTATACCAATCTCTAACGTTTTTAGCTTTATTTTCATCAAAAACATCAACGTTACTATAACTAATATCTAAATTGCCTTCAATTTTAGAAAGTGAATCAAGATTTTTAATTTCTTTGTCCCATTGTAAATCTAAATCACCGGTGATTATAATATCTTTATTTTTATAATATTTTTTTAGTAATGCAACATCACTATTGAAATATTTCAAATTTTCTTTGAAGTCTTCAGGTGAAATTTTTACAACGTTTTCAATTTCTTCACAAATAACCTTTCTTATTAACTTTTTTAATGACATATGTTATAAATATCTAAAAAAAGAATTGATTTATCTTTGAATGAATATAAATTATGATATAAGAAAATATTTATATTAAAATAAACCATTTAAAACTTAAAATGATGAGCTGCGGATGTAAAAACAACCAAACACAAACTCAAACTCAAACACAGACTCAAACACAGAGTCAACAAAACACAAAGTCTGTTAAGAGTGCGGTTACAAAAATTGTTGAAAAGTATTACAACAAAAAATAATTACTATTTAACTAAATTTTTTTTTTACATAAGATTGTAAAAAATAAAAAGTTAAATATTAATAATGTCACAAATTGAAATTAATAATCTTTTAGATGGGAAAAGATTATGCAACACACTAGCAAATATTCTTGTAAACAAATTCGAAAAAGTAACTCCTGGATGTAAGACTGAATTAACGGTTTTTAATCACAGGAGTTTTTTTATTGTTAATGGTTTTACCACAGCTAAACAAACTGTTAATATTCTTGAAAGTTTTAGAAACTATTTAAGTGAATTTAAAGATAGTAGATATGAAACGGTTAAAGTAATTGACATTATTAATTTTGTTGATGTATTAAAAACAAACCCTATTAATTTAAATTTTAATTTCGATAAATTATCAAATAAAACGGAAAAAAGTCTTTTGGGGTTTGTTGATAATTTTTTTGACAGTGGTATAAAAATTAATTTAAAACTTGACTACGATAATAAAATTATTCTTTTTAATTCTGATTCTGATAATAATGTTTTAAGTAATGTTTTAAGGTTAAATTATCCAAATTATAAATTAATTGAATTTAATTTTGAAAATTTAGAATATCATTCTGAAAGAAAATACGGTTTATCTAATGGTATTGAAAAATACTATAGTTTTTTAGGTGATTATATTTCTAATCATATTTTTGCAAAATCATTATCAAACAATTTAAGTTTTTCAATTTACAGTGATGAATTATATAGCAACATTAATTCAGAAAATGTAATTTTTAAAATTAACAATGATAATCATGTGGTTAAAACTGAATGGATGGAATCAATGATTTTAGATGTATTCCCATTCGATGAAAAATCTTTATCCGATACTTTTGGAAATAAAAATATTGAAGAAAAAATAGAAGAGTTAGATTTACTAAACGAAATTATTTTATTCTGATAAATAACTATTTGCTAAATTGAAAGCTTCTGTAATGTTTTCGTAATCATCATCAGGAGCCAACAATTTAACGTCACTATAGTTTTCGCCAAATTCATCCAATGTCATAAAAATCATAGCAGGAACAAATTCATTTTTTTTTGCAATAACAAATTTTTCATATTCATCAGAGTATTCAAAAATATCTCTATCTATAAAACCTACATTATTTTCATCAAATAATTTTTTTAATTCTACACAATGAGGGCATCCCTTCATTGAAAACAAAATAACAACTTTCATATATTATCGATTGTAAAAAATTTATTTAAACCAATCAAAAGAATGTCTATTTTTGATATGTCATCAGTCAGAATGGTTATTTTGTATGTTGATTCAACTTCAAATTTTTGAAAATGAATTAGTATTTGGTTTTTACTCCATCTAATAACTCCCTCAATATAATAATGTTTTTGGTCAAATATAGTGTCGGACCATATCACAGTACCTTTTTTAATTAAGGTTGTTAGTCCTTCATAAGTTATATTTCTAGTTTTTACAGAGTTTGGTCTTATATTACTATCAAATAAAGTATTGAAAGTATCATAAACATATGAAGGTACAAACTCAATTTTATCCATAGTAAATAAAATAAATATATTATTATGGAAGTAAATCTTCTACAAAATCCAAATGTTGATAATTTTGATGATATAAAATATCATTTTGCCAGTTTTGTAATTCAGGAGTTGAAACATCCCATCGTGGAGTCATTGCAATTACTTTAGTCCCATTATGTTCCAAACTTTTGAAGGTTGATTCTTGCACTATAGTTCTACCATTACGATATTTTTTTGTCATCTTTGGTAACTTCAAAGTTCCAACTTTATACATAAGATTTATATTTGCTAGTTGTATTTGAGCAACTTGTGAAAACTTTAAAGATGGTGTTTCATTAAATCTGGCCCTTTCTTGAACATTTAACATTTCATCTTTTTGGTATCTATATTCAACAGTAATTCTATCATCTCCATCACGAGAGTCTTTACGAATTGAAAATATTAAACAATCTGGTCTTTCTGAATAACCTCGAACACAGTTTCTTTGATGTTGTGATTCTTTTTCATAGTCCATAGTCTTTCTTAAAAGAACAGGAT
>Ga0214917_10002188_pt1 | contig 24208 bp, 23 predicted proteins | sample LL_1208_BB_MetaG_FD_177983 | JGI IMG/M metagenome (GOLD analysis project Ga0214917, IMG submission 177983) | Freshwater microbial communities from Lake Lanier, Atlanta, Georgia, United States - LL_1208_BB | ecosystem: Environmental > Aquatic > Freshwater > Lake | place: USA: Georgia | collected...
CAGCATCACGACTGGCGGCGTGGTTATCCCCGCGAACGGCTCCGTGGCGTTCCCCATCGGTTCGACGATCACGGTCTATAACAACAGCGCCAGCGCCCAGAACATCTCGATCACGACCGACACGCTGCGGCTTGCCGGTACGGCAACCTCTGGAACTCGGAGCCTTGCGCAGCGAGGTCTTGCAACCTGTATTAAAGTAGCAGCCACCGAGTGGGTTGTTACCGGTAACGTAACCTAAGGAGAGACGAAATGACCATTACCAACACTTGGGCAGTTGTCCAGATGAACGCTTACCCTGAACTCGACGGCGAAACTGATGTGGTCTTTACCGTGCACTGGACGCTGACCGGCACGGACGGCACCTATATTGGTTCTGTCTATGGTTCTGTTGGTGTGTCGGTTGACCCGGATGCCCCGTTCACACCTTATGCTGATCTGACGCAAGCGCAGGTGGTCGGTTGGGTGCAAAGCGCGCTGGGCGCTGAACAGGTCGCTGCCTACGAAGCCAACGTCGCCACGCAGATTGCTAACCAGATCGACCCCCCTGTCGTGACCCCTCCGCTGCCTTGGTCTGGCTGAGAGCAGCAAAATAGCATAGGCTGACCGAACGGAAGGAGTGAGCCTGCATGTTCGGTTTCTCCGCGTTCGCCGTCACGCCGTTTGCCGCCACGCCGACGGTTGCGCTGTCGCCTGCGCTCTTCACCAACACGAACACGTTCTACAGCGCAACGATCAGTAGCGCGATCAACCTCGCGCCGGCCCTGTTCACCAACACGAACACGTTTTACGCAGCTACGATCGGTAACGCGATCAACCTCGCGCCTGCGCTCTTCACCAATACGAACACGTTCTACAGCGCAACGATCAGCAGTGCGATCAACCTCGCGCCTGCGCTCTACACCAACACGAACACGTTCTATACGGCCGCGATCAGTGCGGGCGCGATCAACCTCGCGCCTGCGCTCTTCACCAACACCAACACGTTTTACGCAGCTACGATCAGTAGCGCGATCAACCTCGCGCCTGCGCTCTTCGCTAATACGAACACGTTCTACACGGCCACGATCAATGCGGGCGCGATAAACCTCGCGCCTGCGCTCTTCACCAATACGAACACATTCTATACGGCCACGATCAGCAGCACCTATGCCCTGCTGCCTGCGCTCTACACCAACACGAACACGTTCTACAGCGCAACGATCAGCAGCGCGATCAACCTCGCGCCTGCGCTCTTCACCAACACGAACACGTTCTACACGGCAGTGGTGAAGCAGGACATAACGCTGTTGCCTGCGCTCCTCGTCAACACGAACACGTTCTATGCCGCCGCGATTACCGTCGGGCCTGTCGACCTAGCCCCGCAGCTTTACATCAACGCGAACACGTTCTACGCGGCCGCAATCGTTCCGGGCGCGGTCAACCTCGCGCCGGCCCTGTTCACCAACACGAACACGGTTTTCCCGCCCTCCGCCCGGTCGGTCAACCCGCTGCGGCCGTCGCTGCTGGTCAACCTCTCGATATTCTACTCGGCGACGATCGGCGGCGGCAGCCCAGTGCCGATACCGTTCAACCCTTACGACCGCCGGCAGAACATGATCGTCGAGGAGCTGCCCCGGCAGAGCATGACGATTGAGGAGCTGCCGCGCCGATCTATGACCGTGCAGGAGCTGCCGCGCCGGTCGATGACCGTGCAGGAGCTGCCGCGCCGGTCTATGATCGTGCAGGAGCTGCCGCGAAAGAACATGGAGCCCAACGGCGTATAGTTTACACCCGCGCCTCTGTTTGGTATAACCGAGCGGCCAGAGATGCTCGCCCCACGTGGCGAGCTGCTGCCCTGAACCAGCGAGCACCCTCTTATGGCCTATTCCGGCACAGTATCGCAGACGACCTTCGACACGCGCCGCGTGATCGATAACGCCACGCGTCGCTGCAAGCTGCCCGCGCAGTCCATCACCGCCGAGCACATCAGCATCGCGAACGACGTGCTGTACCTGCTGCTCTCGGATCTCGCCAACCAAGGCGTGCCGCTCTGGTGCGTGCAGGAGACGCTCTACCCGCTCTACGAGGGCGTGCCGATCATCGTAACCGAGAAGGGCACCGTTGACATCCTCAACACCAACCTGCGCTCGCTGCAGGAGGTGACCGGCACCAACATCGACACGTCCACGACCCGCATCACGCAGTTCACCAGCACCACGCCCGTCACGACCGTCGGCATCCGCTGGTCGGCACCGGCCGTGCCGATCGAGTTTTCGCGCTCCAATGACGGGGTGACGTGGACTATACTCCAAGCCGAAGTGCCCCAAGCGTCAGCCGGAGAGTGGACTTGGTACGATCTGTCCAGCGTAGTCGCAGCCACATACTTCCGCGTGCGGGCCACCAGCGGCACCCTCGGCTTCAGTCAGGTGTACCTCGGCAACACGCCGACGGAAATCCCGCTGGCCCGCCTGAACCGCGACGACTACACCAACCTGCCCAACAAGCAGTTCCAGAGCAATCGCCCCCTGCAGTATTGGCTCGATCGGCAATCCCTCTCCCCCGTGATGAACCTGTGGCCGGTGCCGAATATCGCCGCCACCGTCATGCAGGTCGTGGTCTGGTCGCACCGGCACATCATGGACGTTGGGACGATGACGCAGGAACTTGAGGTGCCGCAGCGCTGGTACGAGGCAATCGTGTCCATGCTCGCCGCCAAACTGGCGATGGAGTACGTTGAGGTCGATGCCAGCATGATCCCGCTGCTCGACCAGAAGGCGCAGCAGGCGCTCTACATCGCGCAGGCCGAGGAGCGCGACAACAGCCCGATGATGATCGCGCCCAACATCGCCGTGTACACGAGGTAAGCGCATGCCGATCTTCCTCGACACCCGTGGCAAGAGCACGCTGGCAATCGGCATCTGCGGACGCTGCAGCCGCAAGTTCTCCATGACCGAACTCCTGCCGGATCCCAACTATCCGGGCCTGCTGGTGTGCGACGTTGATCGCGACGACTACGACCCGTATCGCCTGCCGGCGCGGCAGCCGGAGAAGATCTCGCTACGCTTCGCGCGGCCGGACACACCCCTCGACCCCGGGGGTGCGGTATGAAGATCCTCGAGACCTCTGGCGTGCTCCCCACGTCTCGTGGAGGCGCTGGCGATGGCTCGCGCGCTGTCGCCAGCGCTCTTTCTTTCCCTGATCGAGGAACTTTCTGATGGCCCAGAGCGGCTTCACACCCCTCCAGCTCTACCGCTCGACCACGCCCGCTGCGGTGCCCTTGGCGGGCAACCTCGTGGCCGGCGAGCTGGCGATCAACCTCGCCGACGAGAAGCTGTACTTCAAGAACGCCAGCGGCGTCGTCAAGCTGCTGGCGAACTCTGCCGTAACCGGCACCGTCACTTCAGTGGCCGCTTCAGGCGGCACGACTGGCCTGAGCTTCACCGGCTCGCCGATCACCACCAGCGGGACGCTGACGCTGAGCGGCACCCTTGTCGTGGCGAACGGCGGCACTGGTGCGTCCACGTTCACCGCAAATGGTCTCTTGCTGGGTAACGGCACGTCTGCCGTGAGCGTGACTGCCGTGGGCACCACGGGTCAGGTGCTGGTGGGCAACACCGGCGCGGCCCCGACGTGGGCCACGCTCTCCTCCAGCGCCGTCACCTCGTTCAGCGCGGGCACGACTGGCCTGACGCCGTCCACCTCGACCACGGGCGCGATTACCCTCGCCGGCACTCTGGCCGTCGCCAACGGCGGCACCGGCGGCACGACGCAGAGCACTGCGCGCTCTGGTTTGGGCTCAACCGTCACGGGCGACGCCCTGTTCACCGCCGCGAGCGCGGCAGCGGCGCGCACGACCCTCGGCGCGACGACGGTGGGCGCAAACGTCTTCACGCTCACGAACCCCAGCGCGGTCACGTTCCCGCGCTTCAACGCCGACAACACCGTCTCCGCACTGGACGCCGCCACGTTCCGCACGGCCATCGGCGCGGGCACCGGTGGCGGCTCCGTCACTTCGGTAGCGGGCACCGGTACGGTCAACGGCATCACGCTCACGGGCACCGTGACCAGCAGCGGCAACCTCACTCTTGGCGGCACGCTCTCGGGCGTTGACCTCGCCACGCAGACCAGCGGCACGCTGGCTGTTGCGCGCGGCGGCACCGGTGCCACTGACGCCGGCACCGCCCGCTCCAACCTGAGCGCGGCCGGATCAGGGGCTGTGGGCTCTAGCGGCCTGACGATGAACACGGCCCGCATGCTGGGCCGCACCACGGCCAGCGCCGGGGCTATCGAGGAAATCACGATCGGCTCCGGCCTCTCGCTGTCGGGCGGCACGCTGGTGGCCACGTCGTCTGGCGGCAGCGTGACCTCGGTGGACGCATCGGGCGGCACGACTGGCCTGAGCTTCAGCGGCGGCCCGATCACCACGAGTGGCACGCTGACGCTGAGCGGCACTCTGGCAGTCGCCAACGGCGGCACGGGAGGCACGACGCAGAGCGCCGGGCGAGCCGGTCTGGGCGCGACCACTGTCGGCGAAAACCTCTTCACCCTCGGCAACCCAAGTGCCGTGCGCTTCCTGCGCGTCAACGCCGACAATACGGTCAGCGCACTTGACGCGACGAACTTCCGCACCGCGATTGGCGCGGGCACGGGATCTGGCACAGTCACCAGCGTTGACGCGGCGGGTGGCACGACTGGCCTGAGCTTCAGCGGCGGCCCGGTTACCGGCTCGGGAACGCTGACCCTCGCCGGCACGCTCGCCGTCACCAATGGCGGCACCGGTGGCACGTCGCAGAGCACTGCGCGATCGGGTCTAGGTGCCACGGCGGTGGGGGCCAACTTCTTCACGCTGACCAACCCAAGCTCTGTGACCTTCGTCCGCATCAACGCGGACAACACAATCAGCACCCTCGACGCGCCGACTTTCCGCACGGCCATCGGCGCGGGCACCAGCTCGACCACGGGCACGGTCACCTCTGTCAGCGGCACCGGCACGGTCAACGGCCTCACCCTCACCGGCACGGTTACCAGCACCGGCAACATCACGCTCGGAGGTACGCTTTCCGGCATTGCCAACAGCGCGCTGACTAACTCCGCCATCACCATCAACGGGTCGTCTATCTCGCTTGGCGGCTCGGTTTCAGTCGGCACGGTCACCTCGGTCAGCGGCACTGGTTCGACCAACGGCCTGTCCCTCTCCGGCACGGTTACCGGCAGCGGCAACATCACACTGAGCGGTAGCGTCACTTCGGTGGCCACCTCGGCAACCATCGACGGCGTCACCATCGGTTACCGCAGCATCCCCCGCTCGACCACGAGCGGCACCGCAGTGGTGGCTGATGTCGGCAAGTGCATCGCCGTCACTGCGGGTATCACGATCCCGAACAGCACCTTCGCTGCCGGCGACGCCGTCTCTATCTATAATGATAGCGGGTCGGCCATCACGATCACGGCGGGCGTCACGACCCTACGCCTTGCGGGGACAACCACTACAGGTAACCGTACGCTGGCTGCGCGCGGCTTGGCTACCGTCTGGTTCAACAGTGCGACCGAAGCAGTCATCTCTGGTGCGGGGGTCAGCTAATGAGCGGTATTCAAATGATGCTGCTTGGGGGCGCTGGCGGCCCCCTCATCCAGCTTACCACCCCACGTACTATATCTTATACTTCTGGCGGCATTCTCTCCGCGCAAGCGGGTTATGGCCTAGACCCTGATAGCTACGTGTATACAGCCGCTAACTTTAGCGGTTCGTACACTCAATCTGAGCAGTGGGATAGTATCCCGTCTACGACGGGTAACTATGAAGTTCGGGCCACGCGCAACTCAGGTAATACTCCAACTGGTAGTGCTCTTGGTACGTGGCTTGTAGTGTCCACCTTTAGGTCTTGGCTGCTAAATGCGTCTCCGGGTAGCTTGCTGACTTGCAACTTGACCATAGAGGTTAGGGACACTGCGACTAGTACCGTACGGGCAACCGCTACGGTAACCCTTACCGCAAATGCCACCTAACGGAGTATTTCTGATGCTTGAGCAACTCATCAGCCGGGTCTTCTACGCCCGCAACCTCGCCCACTTTGACCACTGGCGGACGAAGTCCTTCAGCCAGCACATGGCGCTGGGCACGTTCTACGATGAGATCATCGAGGCGCTCGACGCGCTGGTCGAGGCGCATCAGGGCCAGTATGGCCTGATCGGCAATATCCCCGCGCCGGGCGACACCACCGGTGACAGCCTGAAGATCCTCAAGGCCGACGCCGCGTGGATCGAGAAGAACCACGAGGAAATCTGCGGCGGCAACCGCGCGATCGCCAACCTGATCGACACCGTCACGGGCATCTACCTTTCCACCATCTACAAGCTGGAGAACCTGAAGTGAGCGACGACGTTAACCTCCGGCTGACCACGCACGAGGCCGTCTGCGCCGAGCGCTGGCGCGAGACCATCATGCGGATCAAGCGCCTCGAGGCGGTGATGATCGGCTGCGCGGGCGGCATCATTGTTCTGCTGTCCACAATCGCGTTCAAGGTGTCCTGACATGAGCTTCTGGGATCGTTTTGAAAGCACCCGCGACGGCATCGAGGACACAGTTGAGTTCACGATCCGCATGGCCGTTGTCACGCTGGCCTGCGTCGTGCTGGTCGTCGTGGCTGCGCTGGTCATTGGCCTGTTCATGCCGAACCACATCGTGGATAGCGACAAGGTCTTCGAGATCGTCGGCCCCGCCTTCAACATGGTCATCGGCGCGTTCGTCGGCCTGCTGGGCGGCCTAAGCCTCAACGCCAACGCGCGTGACAAAAAGCCGGAAAATCCGGCCCCCGTTGAGCCTCTGCCTGCGCCAGAGCCGCCTGCCGCTGTGGCCGACGAGGACGACGACATGGCCCCGTGGGAGAAGTATCGCAACGACCTGCGCTACGATGCCAACGGCGACGGCGTGGTCGATGAGAGCGACTTTCCTGACTGGCGCAATCCGGGGGCGTAATGACTGGCAACCTCTCCACCGTTGAACTGATCGGCCAGCTCTGGCCCGTCGTTCTGGCGTTCATCTCCCTGACGATCATCCTCGCCAAGATGGATGTGCGCCTCGGCGTGGCGGAGGAGAAGATCAAGACGCTCTTCGAACTCTGGAACAAGAAGAAAGACGGATGAGCCTCGCAAACCTTCAGCAGAAGATCGGCGTCACCGCTGACGGTGCGTTTGGCCCCGGCACGCTCAAGGCTGCCGCCGCCTACTACAAGCTGTCGCCCAACCGCGCCGCGCACTTCTTCGCCCAGACGGCACACGAAACCGGCGGCTTCAAGGCCTTCAGTGAGAACCTGAGCTACGGTGCCCCCGGCCTGCGTGGCATCTTCGGGAAGTATTTCCCGACCGACGACATGGCCAAGGCGTACGAGCGCCAGCCGCAGAAGATCGCCAACCGCGTCTACGGCGGCCGCATGGGCAACGGCGTCGAGGCGTCCGGTGACGGGTGGAAGTACCGCGGTCGCGGCGCGCTGCAGCTCACAGGCAAGGCGAACTATCAGGCCTTCTCCGACTACATCAAGCGGCCGGACGTAATGACGAACCCCGATCTGGTCGCGGGCGAACTCTGCTTCGAGAGCGCTCTCTGGTTCTTCGACAAGAACAGGCTCTGGTCGATCTGCGACCAAGGCATCAACGACGCCGCCATCCTCGCGCTGACGAAGCGCATCAATGGCGGCACGCACGGCCTCGATGACCGCAAGCTGAAGACGAAGAAGTTTGCCGGGTGGGTGGCATGATCCCCAACCCGATCATGCTTTACGCGGCGGCAGGCGCTCTCCTCGTCGGTGCCGTCGCAGGGTACAAAGTCCGCGACTGGCAGTGCGACGCGGCGTATGCAAAGGCTCTGGAAAAGGCGGGAAAGCAACGTGCTAAAGCCGACATCATCCTCGACAAAAAGGCCGCAGAATATGAAGAAACACGCGCCGCTGCCGATGTGCGCTCCGTCGAGCGGACTAACACCATTCGTGAGATTTACCACACGGTGCCTGCCGCTGCTGCCAGTTGCGCTCCTCCTGACGACGCTGTCCGGGTGCTCGTCGAAGTCATCGGTAATCCAGACACTGAAGCCGCCGCCGGCCAATCTGGCGAGCCCGTGTTCCCTGTTAAACAATCCGCCCAAGCCCTTCCTCGACCCAGCCCGGCTGCTGTGGGAAAAAGACCTGATTGAGCGGAGGAATGACTGCGCGGAGAAACACCGGCTGACCATCGAGGCGTGGCGCGAAGCTAGTCAATTGCCGCAAAAGTGATATAAGGACATCCCATGGCCACGACGATGACCTTCACGACGCTCCAGCAGGACGTGCGGCGCTATCTTGAGCGCGGCACGACCTACGCGTCCGACCCCGTCGTTTTTGAGCAAATCCCGCGCCTGATCAATCTGGCTGAGCGGCGCATCGCGCGCGAGCTCAAGATCCAAGGCTTCATCAACGTCGTCAGCGGCACGCTGCAGGCCGGCGTGGCTGTGTACGACAAGCCCGACCGCTGGCGCGACACGGTGAGCATCAACATCGGCACCGGCACGAACAACAACACCCGCAAGGTGCTGTTTTCCCGCGCCTACGAGTACATGCTCAGCTACTGGCCGGATCGCACCGCAACCGCGCAGCCGATCTTCTACAGCGACTACGACTACAGCCACTGGCTGATCTCGCCGACGCCCAACGCTGATTACCCATTCGAGGTGCTGTACTACGAGCTGCCGCCGCTGCTGGATGACGCTGTGCAGACCAACTGGCTGAGTGAGTACGCGCCGCAGCTCCTGCTGTACGGCACGCTCCTTGAGGCCACGCCGTTCCTGAAGAACGACGAGCGCATCCCCGTCTGGCAGAACATGTACGATCGCGCGGCCGCGATGCTTAACGGCGAGGATCTCGCCAAAATCCTTGACCGTTCGGCGGTTCGGAAAGAGGCATAATGACGAACACCTACACCCAGATCTTCGGCGGCACGACCATCTACCCCTCGGATGTGTCGTATCTGGCGCTTGCGCTGACGGCCGACACGGCGCTGGACTGGCCGCTGGAGAGCAACACGCTCCTGCGCCCGGCGGCGCGCATCATCGACGTGACGCCCACCGGCGCGTACGCGATCAGCCTGCCGCCGGCCAACGAGACGGGCAGCGGCCAGACGATCCTCTTCAACAACCTCGGCCCGTCCACCATCACCGTCAAGAACAGCGTGGGCGGCACGCTCCTATCCATCGGGCAGGGCGAGCAGTGGCAAATCTACCTGACCGACAACACCACCGCCGCCGGCACGTGGCGCACGTTCCGTTACGGCGCGTCCACGGCACAGGCGCAGGCCTCGGCGCTGGCCGGCTTCGGCCTGACGGCGACCGGCTCGACGCTGTCGCAGTCCACGCCCGTCACGCTCTTCAACAGCAACTACACTGCCGGTGTGCCCGATCGCGCCAAGATGCTCGTCTGGACGGGCGGCCTCGGCACGCTGACGCTGCCCACCGCGTCCTCGGTCGGCGCTGACTGGTTCATCGCGGTTCGCAACGGTGGCGCGGGCAATCTCGTCATCGATCCGCAAGGCCTTGAGACGATCAACGGCGCAGCGTCCCTGACGCTCACGCCCGGTGACAGCGCCACAGCGGTGACGGACGGCACCAATTGGTACACGCTGGGCCTCGGCCAGAGCGCGGTGTTCGCCTTCGACTACACGTCGATCAACCTCGGGGGCCTGAGCGGCAACTACACCCTGTCGGGCGCGGAGCTGAACCGCATCGCCTACGAGTTTACGGGCGCGATTGTCGGCAACATCGATATCATCGTGCCGAAGACCACCCAGCAATACTGGGTGTCGAACAACACGACGGGCGGCTCCTTCACCCTGCGCGTCAGGACGAACACGCAGTCGCCCGGCATCTTTGTCGCTCGCGGCAGCCGCGCCATCCTGTACTGCGACGGGAACAACGTCGTGAACGCCGAAACGGCTGGTATCGCTGTGCCGATCGCCGTTGGCGACGGGGGCACCGGCTCCACCACGGCGGGCGGCGCGCTGATCAATCTGGGCGGCACCACGGTGGGCATCGGCGTGTTCACCGCCGCGACACAGAACGATGCGTGGACGGCTCTGGGTGTGGCTCCGGCGGGCACCGTCAACGGCGGCACCTTCTAAATGCCCGTCGTCCAGATACGGTCGCAGCCGGGCATCAAGCGCGATGGCACGAAGTTCGAGGGCGATAACTACGTCGATGGGCAGTGGGTGCGCTTTCAGCGCGGCCTGCCGCGTAAGATCGGCGGCTATCGCGCGATCAGCAAGTATCTGCGCGAGGTCAGCCGCGCGCTGCACGAGTTCACTCAGAACAGCCTGACGTACGTCCACAGCGGCTCGGCCAACCTCGTCGAGCGCTTTTATATCGACAACGGCTTCAACACGTCCGTCATCACCAATCGCACGCCGGCAACGCTGGCGGCTGACCCGAACAATATGTGGCAATTCGACGCCATCGCCGCGCCGGGCCTTGGTGGCCTGCAGCTTGTCGCGCAGGTCGCGCCGAACCTCGAGTGCATCTGCAATGCGGACGGCGGCCAGCTTTTCTTCGGGGATCTGTTCGGCACTGCGCCGCTGCAGCCGATCACCAACCTGCCGGCCGGCTACAGCGCCACCGGTGGCGTCGCCGTCTTTCACCCCTACACGTTCATCTTCGGCAACGACGGTTACGTGGCGTTCTCGGTGGCGGGCGACCCCACGGACTACACCAGCCTCGGCTCTGGCGCGGCGAACATCGCCTCGCAGAAGATCGTGCGCGGCATCGCCCTGCGCGGCGGGCCGGGCAACTCCCCGTCCGGCCTGTTCTGGTCGGCTGACGCGCTGGTGCGCGCCTCGTTCGTGGGCGGCGCGCCTGTGTTCCAGTTCGACACGATCAGCACGCAAACCTCAATCCTCGGCGCGAACACCGTCATCGAGTATGACGGCATCTTCTACTGGTGCGGCACCGACCGCTTCCTGATGTTCAACGGCGTCGTGCGCGAGGTGCCGAACAACCTCAATCTGAACTACTTCTTCGAGGGCCTCAACCAGTCGCAGCGCCAGAAGGTGTTTGCGATGAAGGTGCCGCGCTACGGCGAAATCTGGTGGTGCTACCCGCGCGGCGAGGCGATCGAGCCGTCGCACGCCGTCATTTACAACGTGCGCGAGAATACGTGGTACGATTGTGAGTTGCCCAACAGCGGCCGCAGCGCAGCCGTGTCCCCCACGGTCTTCCCCAAGCCGCTAATGACGGGCGTGGTGCCGACTGCAGCGGCAGAAGAAATCCGCGTCACCGAGGCCAGCGACACGCGCATCACGGAGACGGGTGGAGACGTGCGCGTCACGGAAGACAGCGGCGACGATCAGTATCGCCTGTGGGTGCATGAGGTGGGCGTGGACGATATCGACGGCCTGAACATCCAGCCTGTGCTGAGCTTCTTCGAGACGGCTGACATGTCGCTGCCGGTGACGAGCCAAGAGAACAAGGCGCTGCAGGTGCTGATGGTGGAGCCCGACTTCGTGCAGAGCGGCGACATGACCATGCAGGTGACCGGCCGCGCCAACGCGCGATCGCCCGAGGTGACAACGGAGCCGCACACCATCTACGAGACGCCGCCGACGCCGCAGGATCAGGTCGTGTACTTCAAGACGCAGCGCCGCGAGCTCCGCTTCCGCTTCGAGAGCAACGCCATCGGCGGCGACTATCAGATGGGCTTGGTGCTGGCGCATGTGCAGTCCGGCGACGGCACGGTGATCGGGTGATCGACCCTCACGGCATGACGTTGATTGATTGGGCCGATAGCGTTATACTGTCGGTTGGTGATGCGTGGTCGTTTGGTCGGCTTGACGACGAGAACGAATGGCAAGATTGGGCCACGGGCTTTTTGAAGGCGTCGCCGTTTTCAACACGCGCCGCGCCAGATCCGTACCAATTCGATGACTGGCGCGAGTGGGCGATGCGGGTCTACCCGATGCTTGAGGGACAGGGCTGATGCGTTACGGCGAAGACAACTACGAGAACAACTTCCTCGACGACTTCTCCGGTTACGGCGGATACGGCGGCCTGCCGGCTACGACGTACACGCCGCCGGTCACGACGTACACGCCGCCGGCCGCAACGTACACGGCTCCGATGGCGCAGCCGATGGGCGGTCTGGGCAACGCGTTCCGCGATGATGACTATACCGGCCGCATGGGGCCGGATGGCGAGCCTGAGCGCTACAGCACCATGCTCGGCGGTGATCCGCGCATCAAGCAGCAGCAGGAGTTGGCGGAGCGTGAACGCCGGCTGAAAGAACCTTTCAGCATCGATAACTGGCTGAAGAGCGGCAACAAGGACGTGCGCGGCACCACCGCTGCAAGCCAGATCACGCTCAACCCCGGCACGCAGTACCGGATACGCGACTACTCCGGCGACAACGACGGCCAGATCATCGCCTCGGGTAGCACGCCCGAGGAGTTCCTGATGATGCAGGATATCGCTCGGGGGCTGGCCCGGCAGGGCACGAATGCCGATTACCGGCTTGAGCAGGTTGGCGGAGAGGCGGCGCAGAACTTCGGTCAGTACCGCGACCCGGCTACGGGCGAGGTCGTGTCGCTCCTTGGCGGCGATCTCTACAACAAACCCATTGCCGGCGACATCATCAAGATAGCGCTGCCCCTCGCGCTTAACGTCATTCCGGGGCTGGGCCTCGGCGCGGCGCTTGGCGGCAAACTCGGCTTGAGCGGCCTCGCAGCTAAAGCCGCCGGCGTCGGCCTGACATCGGCACTTGGCCGCACGGGTGCCGGCATCCTGACGGGAGATCCAGTGCTCGACAGCCTCAAGGCTGGCGCTATCACCGGCTTGGCTTCCGGGGCCACGGCTGGCCTGCTGGGCGCGACCGGCGTGGACAAGGCGATCAGCGGTGCGCTTGGTAGCGCAAAGGGCGCGCTTACCGGCGAGACGGTGGGGCAGGGTATTAACGAAGCCGCAAAGAGGCTGGCTGAAGAAGGTCTTATCACGGTTGTTGGGTCGAAATTTGCCCCCATTGCTCTCAGCGGTATTAGCTCTGCGAGCGGCTCTCTGCTGGGTAATATCGGCAAGTCTATTGACCCGTTCCAGCAGGCGCTTGATAAGGCGCGTCTGTATAACGAGCTTGGCCTCGGCGACACGGTGGTCACTGGCTTACGGGGCTCAACGACTGCGTCGCCTCTGACCGGTGCTTTGTCTGGGGCTTCTGACGCCATCAAGTACATCGTTGATCCGTCTGAGGTCGCGGGCCAGACGGCTGAGACGCGGATCGATGAAAAACCAGCGGACAAAGAGATCGTCGTCACGAATAACGCGCTGCCAAAAGCTGGGCTTGATACCGTCCTCACCACGGGTGCTGGCGGCGCGCTTAATCTCGGCACGCCGCCTATCGACATAAGCCTGCCCGGTGGAGATGGAGAGCTCATCGACGTTGCAGGCAATCGCATCCGCCCGACCCGCCTGCCTGACGAAATTACGACGAGCCTGCTCAGCGAGCTACCCGGCACGAAGCCGACCGTGTACGACCCTAATCAGATCGTCGTCACAGGCCAGAGGGAAGTCCCGGCGACCAAAGATCCCACCGACCTACTCGCTTCCGTTGCGGACGCGTTCGTACCGGCCAAGGTGTCCGGTGTGGAGGGCAAGTCCCTCGAGCAGGAGCAGGCCGAGAAGAGCGGCAAGAAGGGCATGAGCACCTTCGGCAAGATCACGGGCGGCCTCGCCATCCTCGACGCGCTGGGCAACCTTCTGGGCGGCGGTGGCGGGGGTGGCGGCACCGGTGTCGGCGGCGCGACTGGCCTCGACGCGCTTGCCCCGACCTTCCGCGCGCAACTGCCCACGCCGCGCGGCCAGTTCACGCCGCAGGCCCTCGGGCAGCGCCCGCCCGGCGAGGCCGGCCGCCCGGACATCGACTACGCGCGCTACGGCTACGGCCCGGCGCGCTCGTTCTTTAACTACGTCCCCGAGACGCAGGCCGAGCGCGACGCCTTTGCCGCAACCGCTGCTGCACCCGCCGCACCGCGCGTGGGCGTCGGCACCGTCATGCCGCAGGCGCTCCCCGGTGCCGCCGCAGCCCCGACTGGCGCGACGGACACGGTTCTGCGCGCCGGCTTCGAAAAGTTGCGCGCCGCCGTGCCGGGTGCGTCTGACGCCGAACTGGTTGCGTTCCTCGGCACGCCCGAGGGGCAGCAGGAACTCGCCATGATCTTCGAGGGTCTGGGCGCAACGACGCGCGCCAAGGGCGGCAGCATGGGCGGCAAGGGCCAGAGCCGTGAGAGCTTCGCGGTGAACGGCGCAGGCACCGGCCGCAGCGACGAGATCCCGGCATTGCTCAGCGACGGCGAATATGTCATCGACGCCGAGACCGTGGCGCTGCTCGGCGATGGATCTGGCAAGGCCGGTGCCCAGCGCCTCGACGAGTTCCGCGCCAAAATTCGCAAACACAAGGGCCGCAACTTGGCCAAGGGCAAGTTTAGTGTTAATGCTAAGCGGCCCGAGCGTTACCTCTCAGGGGGATTGGTTTAATGGGTTTTCTGGACTTCCTGACTGAAGGCAAGGCACCGCAGGCCGTGCCCGTCTCCTCAACGGAGCAGTCTGTGCTGCCTGACTGGTACACGAACTATGCGATGGACATCCTGTCCAACCAGCAGGCACTCGCCAACCGCGCCTTCCCGCTGTACCAAGGGCCGCGCGTCGCCGACTTCACGGCGCTGCAGCAGAAGGCCTTCGAGCAGACGCCGCAGGCGGCGCAGGCCTACGAGCCGTACATGGCGCAGGCCGGACGCAGCGCCGCCGATGTCACGCAGCAGTTCATGAACCCGTACACTGAGCAGGTCGTCAGCCGCATCGGTGAGATGGGCACGCGCGCCCTCAAGGAGCAGATCCTGCCCGGCATCGAGGGCGAGATGATCCGCGCCGGCCAGTTCGGCGGCACGCGGCAAGCGGAGCTGACGGGCCGCGCCATCCGCGACGCCACCGAGGGCATCTCGGCGCAGCAAGCGCAGGCGCTGGAGCGCGGCTACGCGCAGTCGCTGGGCGCTGCCCAGCGGGAGCAGGAGCGGCAGGGCGGACTGGCGCAGCAGGCGCAGCAGCTCGGCCTGACGGGCGTGGGGGCGCTGCAGACGGCGGGTGGCCTCCAGCAGGGCCAGACGCAGCGCAACCTCGACCTTGCCTATCAGGACTTCCTGCAGCAGCAGGGCTTCCCGCAGGAGCAGGTCAAGGGCATGATCGGCGCGCTGCAGGGCGTCGCTCCGGCGGTGCCGAAGGGCGCGACCAAGGTCGGCATGGAAGTGCCGGGCGCGATGAGCCCGTCGCTGCTGGCCTCGCTCGGATCGACGTTCGCGACGATCAAGGGCTTTGAAAACCTGTTCGGGGGGGGCTGATGGACGAAGACGAAGATATCGGCGGCCTCCCGACCGGTGAGGGCATCGCTGCGCTGATGACGCCCGGCCTGTCGTCGGCCGACGCGCGGGCTGCATACAGCAAGGCACAGGGTGCCGTTGCGAAGCAGATCAGCGCGAACTTGGGGCTGATAAACGCGGCAAAGGATCGCCTTCGCACGCAACGCGCGGGGCCGTCTGACGCCGAGAAGTATTTCGCGATTGCGGCCGCTCTGGGCCAGCCGACGCGCACCGGCTCGTTCGGCGAGACGCTGGGCAACCTTGGGACGCTGCTGAGCAAGTACTCAGGCGCGAAGCGCGAGGCTGAAAGCGAGCGCGAGTCTCTACTCGAAAAGTTAGGCATGCAGACTGGCACCGAGCAGTTGCGTCTGCTGCAGTCCAACGCCGCCGGCGCAGGCCAGCTAATGCGCACTGCGGCAACTGCCGAGGCGGCTGCGGCGAAGGCATCGCAACCGATCTTCCGGGGCACGGCAGAAATGGGTGGAAAGGTTGTCATGCTCTATGAAGATCCGCGCACGGGCAAAGTGACGCCAACGCCAGTTGGCCCCGCTAAGCAAGATCTGATACCCGTTACGGGCGTGACCAGTAACGGTCAGCCTGTTTTCCGTATGGGTACCAAGACCGTGCGGGCAGATGGCACGCCTGTAACCCAGTTTGACAAACCGCCGCGCAAGCTGAGCGCTACGGAGCAAAAACAAATCTTCGACATTGAAGACGTTATCACAAGCGGCAAGGGCTCTATCTCGGCGATGCAGGCAGCCTTGCAACTTAACGATCAGGCATACGAAGGGTCACTGTCCGGTGCCCGTAAAATGTTGGGGCAGGCTTTTGCCAGCGACGACCCGACGTATGTGGCAACAGAGTCTTTGGACAATCTTGTCACAAAGGGAGCACTTGAAAGTTTGCGGGCCACCTTCGGGGGCAATCCAACTGAAGGCGAGCGCAAGATCCTCCTTGATCTGCAGGCGTCAAGCAGCAAACCGAAAGCTGTCCGGCAAGAAATCTACCAGCGGGCGCTGGAAGCGGCTCAGCTACGTATTGATCGGGAGAGTAGGAGGCTGTCTGGTCTCAAGAGCGGCGAATACGGCGTGGTGCAAGGCTCTGGCTCAACCGCTGCTGCACCCTCCGCTCCGAGCAAGCCCGGCAAACCGCGCATCGTGAACTGGAAGAACTGAGCCCATGCCGAGAGACGTGAAGGTGACGCTGAGCAACGGCGAGGTGCTCCAGTACAACGGCGTGCCTGACGACGTGACGCCGGATCAGATCACTCAGCGCGCCCAGAAAGAGGGCGGCGCAGACGTGGTCGAAATCGATGGCGGTGCGAAGGTTGCAGCGCCTGCAGTTGACGGCCGCAAGGCGTTCGAGACTGAACTCGGCGAGTACTACAAGGGTCTGAAGGGCGCGCCGCTCGACCCCGGCAGACTGACGCAGCTCGGAGAAAAGTACCTCGGCGGTGCGCCCAGCAACATCCCCGAGATCGAAGAGTTCTATAAAAAGTACGGCACGCTCAACCCGCGCCTGCGCGACATGGCCCCCGAAGCTCCCCCGACGCCGGCTCCCAAGCCGGAGGACATCGTCACGACCGTGCCGCGCGCCGGTGAAGGCATGCAGATGGCCCGCGCGTTCGGCAAGGGGCTCCTGTCTAACTTCGCAGACGAGGCGGAGGCGGCAACCCGCATGCTGCTTTCCGGCGAGATCAGCAGCGACGAGTACTACCGCATCAAGGATCAGATCAACGCCGACTACAACGCGTTTGCCAAAGCCAATCCGGGCCTCGCACTTAGTGGAGAGCTGAGCGGCGGCGTGGCGCAGATGTTCATTCCGGGTCTGAACGTAGCCGGCAAAGCCTTCCAAGGGGCGAGTGGCTTGGGCCGCGCCATGCTTACGGGCGGTGCCAGCGGCATGATCTCCGGTGCCGGTGAGGCTGACACGCCGTCCGACATCATCCCGTCGATGCTCGAACAGGGCGCGGAAGGTGCCGTCGCCGGGGGCATCCTCGGCAAAGCAACCGAACTGGGCGGTCGCGCCGCTATCCCCCTCGTCGCGAGGCTGCGCGGGCAGGATCTGCCGCCGGCTGAGCAGCGTCGTGCGGCTGAGATGCTCTACCGCGCCACGGAGGGCGGCGCATCGCCGGAGCGTGGCATCAACTTGACCAGCCTCGCGCAGCGCTACAACGTACCCACGCCACTGGGCATGGCCACGCCGGAACTGGCAGCCCTGTCGAAAGTCGTCATGGCTCGTGCGCCGCTGGGGGAGCGCACACTCGCCACGAAGCTCGTCAAGACGCAAGAGCCGGAGGCTGTCAGCGGCCGCGTCCAAAGCCAGATCGAGCGCGCGTTCCCGGGCGCTAAAGACTTCGGTGAAGCGGAAGAGCTTTACACGCGGACATTGCGCGATAACGCCAACACTCGGTACGACGCAGCCTACGCCGCCGCGCCGGAGATCCGCGATCCGGCCATTCGTGATGTGCTGTCGAACCCTGACATAAAATCTGCCTACAAAGACGCGCTTGACGTGTCACGCAATCAAATGGATGCGGCGCGCCTTCGCGGTGAAGACCCCTCGCAATACGCGATGAAAGAGTTCATGGATCCTGTGCTGGACGCGCAGGGCAACCTAGTGGGCCTCACGCCCAGCGGCACGATGGTGCCCGACTTGCGCTCGCTGGACATGATCAAGCGCTCGCTCGATGCCAAGATTACCGCGCTCTATAAAGGCGGGGAAGGCACTAAGGCGGAGGGCCTCAAGGAGTTGCGTAACGACTTCGTCAAGCGCCTCGATAAGGTCGGGCCGCCTGAGTACAAAGCGGCCCGCGCGCAATTTGCCGGCGACATCGAGGTGCGGGACGCGCTCCAATACGGTCGTGACCTTGTCGGGAAGACCGTGCCGGTCGCGCAGGTCAGGAAATTCATGTCGGAACTAAGCTCCGACGCCGAGCGCGACGCACTCAAGAACGGTGTGTTTGAAGGGCTCATTGCCCCTCTTCAAACGACAACGACGAGCCGGAACTTCGCGCGCGAGATCGTCCGCAACGAGCGGAAGCTGGACAAGCTGCAGGCAGTTATGCCGCCGGCCGAGTTCAAGTTCCTGTCCAAGGCTCTGGAGAAGGAGCGGCAGTTGTTCGAGCGCGTCGCCACCGCGCGTGGCGGATCGCAGACGGTGCCGCTGGCCGAGTCCGTGCGCCAGTTCGACGAGATCATGGCGGGCGGCAACATCGATGAGGCTATCAACTTCCTCGCAGCCGGGCCGCAGGGCAAGATGATCGCGCTGGCCAAGTTCGTGAACAAGTTTAATCCGCAGCGTGAGTTCGGCGAGAAGGTCTACACGGAGCTGAGCCGGGCGCTGAGCGCCGACACGCCCGACAAGCTGCGTGACGTGCTGAGCATGCTCCGCAACTCCAAGAGCTACGCCCAGAGCGCTCTGGCGGTCGGTAAGACGGCCACGGGTGAGGTCGCGGCGGTGACGGGCAACGTCGCGCCGTCTCTGGTCGAAGACCGGGGCATCAACCCGCCGCCGCAGCCAACGATTGGCGCGGCTAAGGGGGAGAGCATTGGGGAGACCGTTCGGAAGGCGGATGAAGCGTTGGGCATGGAAGTGCCCGACGAGAGCCCCGGACTTGCGGCCGTCCCGATGGGGGTAGCCGAAGCAGGCGAAGTCCCTTTCGGTAACTCGCTTGGCGACCGGAACATGAACCGAGGCAACCTGCGCGACTTCCCATGGGTGCGCAAACAGCCCGGCTATGTCGGCCCCGGCGAGGGCGGCTTCGCCCAGTTTGAGAGCGTCGAGGCTGGCGACGCCGCGCAGCGCAAGCTCGTCGAGAACAAGTTCACCGGCGGTGCGCGCACTGTGGCCAGCCTGATCGACTCGTACCTTGGCGGCGATCCTGCCAACAAGCCGGCCGAGATCCGCAACTACAAGAAGTACGTCGCCGGGCAGTTGGGTTTATCGCCCTCCGATGCTATAACGGCGGAAATGATCCCGTTGGTGAGCCAAGCCATGATCGAGTACGAGACGGGAGCCACCCGATAATGCGCTCCACCGACTTTCCCTTCGCCGTGACGCCCCAGCGCCTGCAGCGCGGCGGCAGCCCTGAAGACAAGCGCCGCGCCAAACAAATGAGCGCTCTTGAGCGCATGTTTGACAGCCCCGAGTATCTGCGGCGCGGTGTGGGCGACGCGCTCGGCACCGCTGGCCGGTATCTGTCAAGCCGCGCCAACAACCCTTCTGCCATTCCCGGCGATCTCAGGAGCTTCGGCGGGATGATGTACGACGCGGTGGCCGAAGATCCTTCGGGTTTCGCCATGGACGCTCTACTCGCGCCGCTCTCTGGCATGCGCGATTTCGCTGATGTGCGGGAGCAGGCACGCGCCGCCCGTGCGGCCGGTGACGAAAAGCTGGCGAGCATGCTTGAACAGGCGGCGGTTGTCTCCGGCCTGTCGGCAATCCCCGTGGCCGGCCCGTTGCTTTCGCGCGGTGTGAAGGCCGTTCCCCGCGCCGCGAAGGCGCGTGGCGGTCTGGCTGTGAAGAAGAGGAAGCGCTAGGCGTCATGGGCGTTGTCAGCAAACTGGCGGTGAAGGCGGCTACCAAGGCTGCGAAAAGCAAGCCGCAAAAACCGCTTGCCCAAGTGATGCCGCCGCCGCGCAAAATCGTGGAGTATATCGATCCCGAAGCCACCGTGAACGCGGACTGGCAGTGGTCACCCATGTCTGAAGTGTATGAAAAGCTGGGAGGCCTTTCAGTCATACCGGAGCACGTCCTCGACTTCGGCCGCTTCATGGCTGATCAGGCCGGCCGTGCGGCATCTGGCGGTCTGTCGGCTCGCGATCTCATCAAGGCGTTCACCGTCACCCGAGCGAGCATCCAGCGTCAGGCGGTGGAAGCGGAGAAACTGCGCCGCGCTGGTCTGCAGCTACCGGCCGACGTGTCGGGCAAAGTGCGCCCGGAAGGTGCGTTTGGCGAGTGGCTCGGCACGCCTGCCGGTCAGGCTTACCTCGACGCCGCGCAGTACGGCCGGCTGTCGGATAACGCGATTGGCGACGCTGTCGCCCAGATGAAGCCCTTTGGAAAGCAGAACGATCTGCGGAAGGCACTCGAGTGGGCCGCGCAGAACCTACCCGGTCGGCAGTCGCAGGTTTCGGATCTTGTCGCAGCCGGCCGCGAGATGGCAAGCTCCCCAGAAGAATGGCGGAAGTTCACAAAGGACGTTAAGGGCATCGGCCCGAGCAAATCCGGCTTCTTGGCTTCCCTGCTCGGGCGGGGCGATCAGCCGACACTCGACGCCCGCCAGATCATTCTCAACACCGGGCGTCCGACCAAGGAGTCGTCTAAGTTTATCGCCCGGCGCGGCGGTGCCGGCGGTGTCGAAGGCGTCGAGCGCCTGTCAGCCCGCCAGAGCGCGCTTGATCTTGCGTTGCCGGAAGAGCTGCGCCCCTACTATCAACACCTCGCGCATCATTCTATATGGGACAAGGCTGGCGACGAAGTCACGACGCACAGCGACGTTGTTAAAGCCATGCGAGAGTTCGCGGTCGGAGGCCGAGTGTAATGGGCATTGTCAGCAAGCTGGCGGTGAAGGGGGCCAAGAAGGCCGCGACCAAAAAGGCTGCGGCACGGGTAGCGGCACCGATCAACCCGGCGACTTTGATCGATCGGGAATACGGCCCGGAGATGGCGCGTCGCGTAGCCAATTACGTCGATAGTAACGCGCCGCTGGCCGAGTGGCAGGCAATGGCCAAACAGTTCATGGACGCAGGCAAGCCCAACGCCGCGCCGCCGCGCCCGTCGGCTTACACCGTGAAGCCAGCGCAGGTGGCGACCGATCCGCGCATTGAGAAGCGAAAGAGGGAGCAGCAAAAGATCCGCGATCTGGAGCTCGAAATCCAGCCGCGTGCGCTTGAAGAACCCGCGACCAAAAGCATTTTTGACCTTGAGGGACGCGGTATCCTCACGACGATGTCTGACCTGTCAGCTGCAGGCGATGATGTCCTCGCGGTCAACGGTGTGCGTTTGCGTCAGCCGTTCTCTCGGCAAGGCGGTCAGGGCTTCGTGTTTGAGAACCCCGGTGAGGTCTGGGCGGCGGACACGGCAAACGCAAAAGCGATACGAAATGCAGCGGCGGAACTCGAACGGGAAACCGGGAAACCCGCCATCCTTGCTCCGTTTACAATGGGGCCGCTGTCTTCGATGTTTTCGCATCACCCACGCGGCTTGCAATACGCGTACGCAGACACGGCCTTGGACGCGCCGGAAAAGGCGTTGTTGGCAAAAGACATTCGAAGCATCCTGCCTGAGTGGACAGACTTCGAAGACCCCAACGCCTACATGACGTTCATGCGCGCCGCCGGAAAGCGTCGAGGGCAGCTCAACAAGCTCATGGATCGCTACCGTGATCGTGGCGGCCTCGGCACCGGTGAAGCTGTCTACGGCACCACCGATCTGGATCAGCTCGGTGCGCCGATGTTGGCGCTTCGTAACTTGGGCGAGGTAGACACCCGCTTTGGTTTATCGGAGAGCAAAAACCCGGCGTACCGCAGCGGGGTTCCCGGCCAAGGGCTCGCCCGCCTAAAGGAAGAAAACCTCGGTGCGCTTTCACTGTTTCCCGAATTGATGAAGCAATACGGCTACAAAACGCCGTTTGACTTCCCGGTGGGCGTGAACAAGGGGGTAGCCTCTCCGCTCCGCTCGTTCCAGTTGAAACCGCAGAAGCTCATAGTCACCGATGACGTTTTGCGGTTTATCGACGATCTGAGGGTACAGGGACTAGATAAGAAGTCTTGAACTTAGCTGCCAATTCCGGGCCAAAGCGTTCACTGATGTAGTCCCTGATCTCCTGTTCCGAGGCACATCCGATGCCTTTAAGCGAACAGTGTATCTGGAAATTATCCAGCGCGCGGGCCATGGCTATGCTCGTACGCTTCGGGCTGATCAGCGGCATGTATTTAGCTTCCATCACTTGCTCCTCTCAATGATCCGCTGCCCGAAGAAGACGATCTTCTCGCCGTCGTAGACCGCGCTGTCCTGACCCGGCTTGCCCCGGCCCTGCCGGAGCGCCGCGACGCGCCACGCCGCCTTGAAGGCGTTGGCCACGTCGTACTCCATGTTCAGCGCCTCGATGATGTCGTTGCACTCGGCCGTGTACGGCTCGCCGCCGGACGTGGGCCGATCGACGCGCACCTTGTAGTAGTCGGTGCTGCCACCGGTCAGCTTGGCCGGCTCATGCGAATGGACGCAGGCCATGACCCCCGAGATTTTGTCGTGCACTGCGAGGCATACCGAACAGGTGTAGCTCATTTCTTCCTCCGCTTCATCGCTTCCAATAAAATTTGCTGCACGCTCTTCTTCGACGTGAGACGATCCATGACGAGGTCATCCACCGTGTCGCGGGCGAGGATCGGGTAGACAAACACCGGCCGATCAAACCCGGCCTGTTTTTGCCTCATCGGCCCGATGCGCTCGATGATCTGCATGTGCTCTTCCAACCCCCAGTTGACCCCGTAAAAGGCGAGGATGTTGCCCCCGTACTGGAGCGAGATGCCGTGGCCCGCCGATGCAGGGTGAGCGAAAAGTAGTTCGATTTCCCCCCGGTTCCACTGTTTGATCGTATCAGGGTCAGCGTCCAGCACCCGGCCTTTAGGGTAGCGCTTGCGTAGCCGGGCCAAGTCGTGTTTGAAATTGTAGGCCACCAAGACGGGCGCGCCATTGGCCTCCTCAATGACGCTGTCCAGCGCCTCCAGCTTGGCATCGTGCACCGCCTCCCAGTTGCCGTACTCGTCGGTGTACAGCGCCCCGTTGGCGAGCTGCAAGCACTTCTGCGTCCGCACGGCCGCGTTGGCCGCCTCCACGCCCTCGCTGTTGAGGATCGTGTACATCTCCTCCTCCATCTCGTCATACGCGCGGCGCGCCGCAGGGGGCAGGTCGATGTAGATCGGGCTGGTGATGGGCTCATCGACGGGCAGGCCGCGCACGGTCAGGCAGATGTCCTTGAGCCGCTCCTGCACCTCCTCCTGCGTGTGATCGTAGGGCACGAGGCTGTAGCCGTCGTAGCCCTTGCGGAACCAGCGCTCGCTGAAGGCGCTGAACGTGCGTCCCAACCGCTCGCCCTTGTCCAAGAACCAGACCTGCCCCCAGAGATCCTTCACGCCATTGGGCGCAGGGGTGCCTGTCAGGCCGATGAAGCGCGTGACGTGCGTGTGGGCCACCTGACCCAGCGCACGCGCCCGTGAGCCGCCCTGACGCAGCCTGAAGCTCTTCAGGCGGGTGAACTCGTCGGCGACCACGGTGATGAACGGCCACGCGTCGCCGAGCGTCTCGCGCAGCCAGACGAGGTTGTCGAAATTGGTCGTGTAGATGTCGGCCGGCGTGTCGAGCGCCGCCTGACGCTGCTTCGGCGTGCCGGTGATGACGCTGACGCGCAGGTGGGACAGGTGCGGCCACTTCTTGACCTCGTCCGGCCACGTGGAGCGCGCCACGCGCAGCGGTGCCAGCACCAGCACCGGGTACACGTCCTCGACCACGGAGAGCGCCTCCAGCGCCGTCAGGGTGGTGACGGTCTTGCCGCCGCCCATGGGCATCCACAGGGCGGCCCTGCGCTCCTTGTACAGGTGCGCGAGGGCCTCCTTCTGGTAGTCGTGCGGCTTGAAGGTCACAGTGCTTCCCAAGGCTGCGGCCGGTGGAGCGGGCCACCTTCGCCTGCGAGCCACTCGGCGGTGTGTTCAGACGGAGCGCCCTTCCAGTACAGGCGGCCGCCGACATACCAGCGAAGCTGGCGGCCACCGCGCGAGGTCTGGACGACGCGGGCGACGCGCTTGCCGGGGGGGTCAGGTCG